>Ga0208300_100043_pt1 | contig 162124 bp, 149 predicted proteins | sample 23_taG_FD_184096 | JGI IMG/M metagenome (GOLD analysis project Ga0208300, IMG submission 184096) | Marine viral communities from Cariaco Basin, Caribbean Sea - 23_WHOI_OMZ (SPAdes) (version 2) | ecosystem: Environmental > Aquatic > Marine > Oceanic | place: Caribbean Sea: Cariaco Basin...
AAGGCTACCGTCCACAGTTCTACTTCCGTACAACTGACGTAACTGGTGCTGTAGAGCTTCCAGAAGGCGTAGAAATGGTAATGCCTGGTGACAACCTTAAATTCAAAGTTGAGCTAATTGCTCCGATTGCGATGGAAGAAGGTCTTCGCTTCGCAATCCGTGAAGGTGGTCGTACAGTAGGTGCTGGTGTTGTATCTAAGATCCTAGACTAATCTAGACTTAGCAACACAAGCCAAGAAAAGCGCACTTAGGTGCGCTTTTTTTATGCCTGCGATTTCCCTCTGTAATAGGCATAAAAAAGCTAGGACTATGCCTAGCTTTGATATTTAGGTCGGTAGCAACAAGGGGGTTACATTTGCTCGACTTTGTAGCCTTTCGCTTTTAATAAGGCGATAACACTGTCATCGCCAACTAGGTGGCCAGCACCGACTAAGACAAATTCTTGGTCATCATCGCCAAACATGGCTTCGATTTGAGGTAGCCAGTTTTGGTTGCGCTTAGTAAAAACATCGTCGTACGAAGCGGGAGATTCACGTTTGAATGTGTCTACCACCAGTTCATCGATTTTCTGAGTATTCCCTTCTCTCCATGCTTTTATGGTGCTTTTAAGCATGTCTTTTAGTTCTGGTAGCGTTTCCAAAGTTTCAGAAATGAGGCGGTCTTCTTCACCGGCTCCCATATTGGCAAGCATACTGATTTGAAAATCTAACGATTCCAGATATTCACTGGCTTTTCCGTCGCGAGCAGCTAACTGCATGAAGTAGGCATCTACACCTTGTCCAGCTAACTGAGAGCGTTGTGCTTCCATAGCTACCAGCATTGATGCAACCATGCCTGGCTTAAACTGCGCTAACTGATCGGCTGTTGCGCCAAAGTTGGCTAAATAAACATTGAGAGCCTGATAGGTCTCTTCTGATACATCATCTTTAAGCGACTTACCGTCTTTGTAAGCAAGCCCAGCCATCATTTTTTGCTGACCTTCAATATCCGTTGGGGCAGGCATTTTTACTTCAAAAACTAAAGTGTCACTTTTTTCATAGGTTTCAGTGAAAGTAGCGGGCAATGGAAATTCAGAGATTGGCAGAATATGTATTGTACCACCTACATAAACCGCATCATCGCCTTTCGACACTTTCCAAACCGAGGTCTGGTCGTGCTCTACATTTCCTGCAAAGGCTGTTGCCGAAATAGCGAAACTTGCCGCCATTGCCCATTTACGAAGGGGTATTCTTTTCATTGTATATATCCTTATTAACTATTCTACCAAGATGTCTTAGAGTGTATTGGCTACATGCAGCTTAATTCTTCCTGTCTGCCCCCAAAACACACTGCGCTCGACTAGTATTTCCAATCATATCAGATGCACAACCAAGTAAGGACTGATCTTCAATACAGATTTTATTACACTTTGTTGCGTCACTTTGATGTAGAACCACTATTACCTGCGGTAACACGCCGCGGTCGCGAACATTTTAACTCTCGCTGAGTGAGTAATTATCTGTGCGGACTGGTATAAACTATATGTTGAAGCTTCGGGCGAGTGAATACGTTACGCTAAGCACTCCATATTCGGTGTAGGCTGGTAGGATTTATACATTCTTGGCACCAACTCGCTGCTTATTAACTTTAACACTGCAAATAATGTCAAAACCTAACGAACCAAAAACACAGACCGTTAGTGATGCTCTTAAGCATGCTATCGAAAAATTTCCGACGACACCTATCGCAGAGGTTAAAGCAACGGTACCTCAAGATGCTGCTAGTTGGCGGGAGCTCGCGCAGCAACGAAATGCGCAGCAAAAGAAAAAAATAAAGAACATGCGTAAACAATTAGGTGTCAGTGTGGAGTTACTGGAAGTAGCCGGCGTAACAGTTCGTAAGCTCACGCCGAAAGAGGTGTCACCGCATTTTGAAAACCATGTTTATATAGACGTGCATGGGGGCGCCTATGTATTTTTTGGCGGCTTGCCGAGTATTGAAGAAGGGTTATTGATTGCATCACGGTTAGGAATAACCGTATTGAGTATAGATTACGCTATGCCGCCAAATGCCCCAGCACCTGCCGCGCTTTGTGATTTAAAAGCTGTATACCTAGCGCTTTTAGATAGCGTTGACAGTCGTTGCATCCTCGTTGGAGGGACATCCGCAGGCGCCGGGCTGGTTCTTGCGCTTATACAATCACTGGCCGCCGAGAGTATAAGCCTTCCTTGCGCTATCTATACTGGCACACCATGGGTAGATTTAACGCAGGCAGGGGATAGTCGACAAGTTAATGAAGGTGCTGATCGTGTACTGGTTTCCTACGAAGGACTACTACAATCTGCGGCAGCGCTTTACGCTGGAACTATCGACTTATCACACCCTAGTGTTTCGCCTATTTATGGTGACTTTACTTCGTTTCCGCCTGTTTTCATCGTGGCAGGAACACGCGATCTATTTTTAAGTGATGCAGTCCGTCTGCATAGGAAAATTCGCGATTTCAACGGTACGAGTCAACTTGAGATTGTGGAAGGCCTGTCCCATGCGGAATACCTCATCGCCCATGAAACTCCAGAGTCTTATATGACTTATGATGAACTAAGGGCATTTTTCTTACAGCATCTCTAGCTCAATTCTACAAAACCATACTGTTACAAAACACCTTTAGCCAATGAAAAAGAAAGCCATATGAGCTTGTGCTTATTCTTAATCAACCCGTGTTTTATCAGTTCTGACTGTCAGTTTAGTGTAAATTTGTAAAGGCATATGCAAATAATAATAATTTGCATTTAGTTTAATCTCTCTGTATTTTACTCGGTGCCAAAATTCAACTCGGTACATTTAGGCATTTAATCACACACTTAAAAGCACTAAAGGGACTTCTTTTTCATGAAGAAAATGAATACAAAAAAAAGCGCATTAGCGCTGACAGTCACCGCAGCAATACCATTTGGAACTGCACTCGCTCAACAAGAGAATACCGCCGTTCAAGAGTTAGAAACCACTAAGGTTCAAGCTACCGAAGAAGCGGGTTATAAAGTTGACGAAACCTCTTCAGTAAAGCTAACGCAACCCATCGCGAATACTCCTCGTTCGATCAACGTGATTTCAGAACGCCTTCTTGAAGATCAGGGGATTACCAACTTAAACGATGCGCTTCGAAACGTTGCAGGCGTATCAACGTTTGGTGGTGGTGAAGGTGGTGGCGGTGTCGTGTCTGCCAGCGACAAGGTCACCATTCGTGGTTTTGATGCACGCTCAAATATCTATGTAGACGGTATTCGCGATATAGCCGGTTACAGCCGCGATACCTTCAACTACGAAGCTGTAGAAGTTATCAAGGGAGGAAGCGGCTCGTTAGACGGCCGCTCTACCGGTGGTGGTAGCGTTAACCTGGCAACTAAACGTGCGCGACTTGAAGATTTTGGTGCAGTGTCAGGTCGCTATGACTCCTTCGAAAACGCACGTGTAACACTGGATTACAATAAGAAGCTTTCTGAGAATGTTGCGGGCCGTTTAAACCTGTTATACAGCGATGGCGGTGACTTCTTTGACAATGGCGTTGAGGAATACCAAACCACTGGTGTGGCGGGCTCATTACTTTATAAAGTGAATGAAGCAACAGACATAAACCTTGATGTATTTGTGATGGAGCAGGATAACGTTCCGGTGCTTGGTCTTCCCTTCCTAACTTCAGCGGCTGCAGAAGCTACAGGTCAGCCCGAAGGACCGATAGATTCGGGTTTATGGGACGAATATTACAGTGTGCCGGGCCGCGACTTCGAAGAAGTGTCGACACAAATGTACACCTTAGTTATCAATCACAAAGTAAACGACGTGGTAACGCTTCGTAGCCAAACCCGTTTTGGTAGCAACGAAAAAGAGTCAGTAATTGGTCGTCCGTGGTGGAATTCAGGTGAAGAAGCTAACCTATTGAATGCTGAGCGCTTGCAAGCATTGGACGAAGAGACTGATTTATTTGTATCACAACTAGACGCAATTCTTTCGCTTGAATCTGGGGCTTTGAAGCATCGAGTTGTGCTGGGTGCAGAAGTAGCAGAAGAAGAGCGTACCAGTTTTGGTGTGACAGCAAATTACACCTATGTCGATGGGCAAGGCAATGTGTTGGAAGCTCCCACCATTAACCCTTTCGACTTGCAAAACAACGTGTTTGTAACAGGTGGTACAACGCGTAGCGGCAATGACACTTCGGGTGATTCGAGCACGGTAGCCTTATATCTTCTAGATACCATCAAAGTCGGTGAGCACCTTCAAGTAGACATAAACGCGCGTTATGACGATTTTGATATCTCCGGTTCTGCGTGTGGCCGACGTAGCGGTTGTTTCGACGGGCTCGACGCTCAAGACAGCTACTTTAGCTACGGTGCAGCGGTGAGCTATATGCCTACAGAGAACGGTAATATTTACCTAAGTCACAGTAATTCTAAGCAGCCGCCCGGCGTAGCGTTAGCGCTATCAACCAACGCCGCGCAAAATGCGGTAAGGCCTGAAAATGCAGTAACCACTGAACTTGGTGTGAAATGGCAGTTCTTTAACGACCAGCTACTTGTTAGCGGTGCTGTGTTTGAAACTACGAAAGACGTGGTCGATTCACAAAATATTGAAGACGGTGTCACAGTGTATTCGCTAGCGGGTGAGCAAGAGTCTAAAGGCTATGAAGTCAGCGTTACAGGTATGCTAACGGACTCACTATCAATCTCTGCGAACTATGCGAGTTTAGATACTGAAGTTACCCAGGACACGACAGCGGATTCTATCGGTAACGGTCTACAAGCGTCGCCAGATGATACGGCTAACATTTGGGTTAACTATGCTGCAATGGATAACAAACTGAATGTGGGCGGTGGTATCTATTACAACTCTGGTGAAACCTACTGGCGCAGAAATACGGCTTATTTCACGGTCGATTCTTACACTACGCTTTTCCTAATGGCATCTTATCAAGTGACAGAGGATCTAAAGCTTCAGTTAAACGTTGATAACTTAACAGATGAAGAGTACGTGGTAGATTACAGCGCTAAAGGGCACTTCCGTCCAGGGAACCCTCGAAGTGTAGCTGTCTTTGCTAACTATACTTTCTAATTGAGTATTCGTTATTATAAAACCAGCCTTAGGTAAACAGACCTCTGGCTGGTTTTTTATATTTTACTCGCTTTGCCACAATGGGAACATCATGCTGGTTAGAATTGAGAACTTCCTTACCAAACAAGAAGTCACCGATGCGGTGTCGCTTCTTGAGAAAGCCGATTGGGTTGATGGCGCTGTAACAGCGGGGCATTTAGCGTTACATGCCAAGAAAAACCTGCAGTTGCCTGAAGATTCTCCCACGGCACGCCAGCTAGGGGATTTCATTTTGAGCTTGATGGGTCAGTCGCAGCATATTCTTGCAGCAGGATTACCAAACAAAATATACCCTCCCATGTTCAACTGCTATCAGAGTGAAGGAGAGTTTGGCGATCATATCGACAATACCATTAGGCGAGTGGCAGGAACCGCTGTTAAGGTTCGTACAGATATCTCAATGACGGTTTTTCTCAGTGAGCCCGAAGAATATGAAGGGGGAGAACTCGTAATCCAAGATACCTATGGAGAACAACGTGTGAAGTTCGCTGCGGGCGATATGGTGATGTATCCCTCGACCAGCTTACATAGAGTGACGCCAGTTACAAAAGGCCGTCGGCTCGCGTCTTTTTTTTGGATGCAAAGTTTAGTAAGAAGTGCTGAACAACGCCGTATTCTGTACGACTTAGATATGAGTATTCAGGCACTTAGCGCCGAGACGCCTAATAACGCTGAAATTGTCAGGCTTTCGGGTGTGTATCACAATCTGTTAAGACAGTGGAGTGAAACCTAAGCTTAAAGACCTGCAAGTAATGCGTGTTTGCGCGGTGAAATTTTCTAAGAAATTATCTAATCTGTGGGCCATAAACAGTGCTTATTTATTTCTTCTATGGAGCCTACGCCGCAAAGCGCCATTGTCATTTCAAGCTCGTCTCTCAACAATCGAATAGTGTGAGCAACACCTAATGCCCCCGCCGTGGCTAATCCGTACATCAGAGGCCGACCAATAAGCACGGCGTTAGCACCCAGTGCCATGAGCTTTACCACATCAGCGCCTCTGCGCACACCGCTGTCGGCCAGTACCATCATTTCATCACCAACCGTTTGGCGAATAATAGGAAGCATTTCTACCGGTGAAGGCACGCTGTCCAAAGCACGGCCGCCGTGATTCGACACTACAATACCCGCTACGCCAAGTTCCGCTGCTTTTTGAGCGTCCAGTGGATTAAGAATACCTTTCAACACAATGGGCAATGACGTGTGTTGCTGGATAAAAGCAATATCGTCCCATGTAGGAGCCTGTGCCATAAGCCCTTGAAATACTAAGCTCTTGCCTTCTCCAGGGTGTACTAAGGGAGGAGGCGTATCTATATTGACCGCGCGCACATTTGGAGGGAGCGAAAATTCAGCTCTCTGCTCACGATTGCGCAAGCCATTAATGGGTGCATCGATGGTGATTACCAATGCTGAAAACTGAAAGTGCTCTGCTTTTTGTATGAGTTCTAGAGTTTGTGAACGGGTAGGTTGAACATAGAGTTGAAACCAGCGGGGGCTTTCCACCTGATTAGATATATCTTCAAAGGAGCAACTGGCTAGTGTGCTCATCACCCATAAGCCGCCTTGAGCTTGTGTTGCCATCGCCGTCGCAATCTCACCATCGGGATGCGCTAGCACTTGATAAGCAACAGGCCCTGAAATTATAGGGTGATCAAACTGCTGCCCTAACAAGGTGGTTTTAGTTCCCCCCAGTTTGACATCTTTCATAGCGCGGGGAAGTAGACACAGGTCGTCTAGTTTTTCTCGATTTCTTCGCATCGACAATTCATCTGCAGAGCCACCGGCAATATACGCCCACGATTGTGGAGTTAGTCGCTCCCGAGCCAGGTTCTCGTAATCAGACAGTGCTGCAAGGGTTTTAGGAATTGTATTTAGCGGTGTTTTAAGCATATTCGTCAGTTTTATGTAAAGAAAGTAAAAAGCCTTTCAATATTAATTAAATTGCAAATGATAATAATTGTCATTAAGATGCAGTGCGATTTGAGCACGATTAGCCACTTCTTGCAAATAAGAAGAGAAATAAAGCGATGAAAATTCCCTATGACAGACAGGGGATGCAAGTTTCTACGGATAGTCTCACTTTTGGGCATTCTTTCTTGGAATAACAATAATCACACCAATTGCCCTAACTCAAATAGTTAGTGCTTTGCTCATGTTTGGCGTTAGAGCCATTTATGAAGTTAAGCCGCGCGTAACAAGACACAACATTTTGAAATGGCGAGCCACTGGCTGGCCAACACTCAACACATTAAGGATTATCAAATGCCTGTAAATGGTAAGCGCATTATTTTGTTAGGAACCCTGTTTCCCATGTTGTCAGCGGGTGTGCTGGCGCAAAGCGAAGAGATAGAAACGCTCGACACAACCGTTGTGCAATCTGCGTCTGAAGAGCTGAAGCAAGCCCAAGGCGTGTCTATCATTACGGAAGAAGATTTCAAACGTCGTCCTGTCACTAATGATATCGCTGAAATTGTAAGAACCATGCCGGGTATCAACCTTACAGGTAACTCAAGCTCAGGACAGTATGGCAACAAACGTCAAATCGACATTCGCGGAATGGGTCCAGAAAATACGCTTATTTTAATTGACGGCAAGCCAGTGTTGTCGCGTAACTCTGTAAAAATGGGCCGTTCAGGCGAGCGAAACACACAGGGCGACAGCAACTGGGTTCCAGCTGAAGCGATTGAGAGCATTGAAGTTATTCGTGGTCCAGCAGCAGCTCGCTATGGCTCTGGCGCATCAGGTGGTGTTATCAATATTATCACTAAGTCTCCTGATGAAGCTTCTACCTCTATCACCGCTCAGACCGAGCTTTCTTCAAATAAATACGAAGGCGACAACCGTCGTTTTAACCTAGTAACAAGTGCGCCTTTATCTGAGCGCTTCTCTCACCGCACTATTGTTAACTACAACGAACAGGACGCTGACGACCCGCGCGTAAATTTAGACGCAACAGACGTAACAACTGGCCGCGGCGGTACAGCAAAAGCGGTAGGTGCAGGACGTGAAGGTGTTGAAAATATCGACGTGCGTACTCTTGTTCGCTTCGACCAAGATGATATTAATCGCTGGGACTTTGAAGCAGCCTATAGCCGCCAAGGCAACCGCTATGCCGGTGACAATGCATTTCAAGGCGTAAGCTACCCCGTTGATGAAAACGGCAACGTCATCATACCTGAACCTGAAGACCTGGCAGAAACCGATCCTCAGAGCTTAATTGGTGAAGAAACACTAGTAATGCACCGTCGTACGTTCGGTGTAACACACAATGGTGAGTATGACTTCGGCGATTCATTTAGCTATATCCAATACGAAAGCACGTCTAACAGCCGTTTAGGTGAAGGCTCTGCAGGTGGTGGTGAAGGTCGCATTAATAGCCTTGAGATGACCACCATCAAATTAGAGAACATTACGGCAAAGACCGAGTGGAATGTGCCTTTAACGTTAGGCGGCTTCAATCAAACCGCAACGTTTGGTGCGGAATACCGCAAAGAGACCCTAGACGATTCAGTTAGCAATCAGCTTTCTCTGAACGTGGTTGATGACGGTACTATTCCTGGTGTAGAGACTGACCCAGAAAATCGTCCATCTGAAACCGACGCCACGCTTGTAGGTGTGTATGTTGAAGACAACATCATGCTAACGGATTCAATCACGCTTACGCCTGGACTACGTTTTGATGATCACAGCAAAGCGGGTACAAACCTTAGCCCGAGCTTGAATGCATCATGGCAGGCATCGCCTAATATTGTGGTTCAAGGTGGTATTAGCCGTGCTTTTAAAGCACCAAATCTCTATCAATTAAACCCTAACTACGTGTACTACACACGAGGTAATGGTTGCCCAGTTGACTTCTCTAACCTAGGTGGCGGGTGTCACATTCTAGGGAACCCTGACCTAGAGCACGAAACCTCAGTAAACAAAGAAATTGGTGTTAACTACACCAACGAAGAGGGTTTGAACGCGGGTATTACTTACTTCCACAACGACTATAAAGACAAAATTGGCACCGGTAATGTACCGCCAGAGTATGTGTTACCTGGCGAAGAAGGTGGCGAGGCAAACGTTCAGGTATTCCAGTGGTTTAACGTTCCTGAAGCGGTTATTTCTGGCCTTGAAGGTAACTTGTTGTTCCCTGTAACCAGCACTATTGAGTGGTCGACCAACTTTACCGTGATGCTTGAGTCAGAGGATAAATCTACTGGCCAGCCATTATCTATCGTTCCTGACTACACAGTGAACTCGCTAATAAGCTGGCAAGCCACCGATGCACTTGAGCTTGTGCTTAGCGCTCAACACTACGGTGAGACAGAAAGCCCTACGGCCAGCGTTAATTCGGGCGCCGTTATCGAAGCTGATGATCGCGAAGCCTATACCATCACCAACATTAACGCCATTTACGCGTTCGACGAAAACTTAAGCTTCAACGTGTCGGTTAAGAACTTGTTTAACGAAAGCGTTAAGCGTGAAGGTACACAAGCATCTAACGCAGGGGCGAATACTTTCAATGAACCAGAAAGAAGCTTCTTGTTGTCTGCTACTTACCAGTTCTAATACTTAGCAAGCAGTAACAAGACATTAAAAATGCCGGCCTCGATAGCGATATCGACGTGCCGGCAATCTCATTAATTCAGCCAAGAGATGTAAGGGATTTGAATGAAAGTTAAGAGAAGTGCAGCGCTTTCTTTTGTACTGGTATCACTTGCCGTGGCCTCATCAGGTATTGTGATGGCAGCAACAAAAGCCAGCGATATCGACGGGCTCACTGAAAAGTGGATTAGCATTGAGCGCCAGACGCAAAAGCTAGAAAACGAGTGGCGTGAATCAGAGCCTGCATTGCGTCAGCGTATTCAACTGCTTAAAGCTGAACGTACTCAGCTGCAGAGTATGATTGACGAAAGTAAGGCTGCAACCACCGACGTAGAAGCCCAGCGAGAAGCACTGCTTTCTGAGCAAAGCGAGCTTGAAGCACAACAGGGTGGGGTAGAGCGTGCATTGACTGGAGTAATAGGGCAAGTAGACAGCCTTTACTCGTCGCTGCCTGAAATTATTCGCCAGACGTGGGATAAAGAGCAAGCCGAATTAGCGGCTGACGCCGACACGTCAAATAAGCTTCAGGTCACCCTTGCAAAACTTTCATCCCTTGCGCAATTCAATAGCAAACTTTTGGTAAACGAAACCGTAATGCGTGCTCCCGATGACAAAGATGTATTAGTTAAGCAGTTCTTTGTTGGCAGCAGCTATGCGTGGTTTACCAACGCCGATGGTCAATATCAGGGGGCCGGTCGCGTTAAAAATGGCGAGTGGCAGTGGCAATTCAGTGACAATGTCGATAGCGAATCGGTAGCGCTTGCCGTCGCTATTTTTGAGAAAAAGCATGAACCTGACTTTGTTTCTTTACCACTTACACTGGCTAAAGGAGAAGGCGAATGAAATGCTTTTCTCACGTTCTCACAGCATTTAATCCAATGTTGAAGTCCTCTCTCATTGCAGCATGTGTTGCTTTGTGCGCTGCTGTGGTTTGTGTACCGGCAGTGGCAGCGCCTGAAGATAGCATGCTGGCCAATATTAAAGACGCGAAAGCGCGTCTGGAACGCACAGAAAGCAAAATTAGTAAAGAGCGGGTAGCGCTGGCTAATGAATTGCGTGCGCTTGAACAGCAGGTAATGAAACTGCGCAATGAAACCACGGTAGCCCGCCGTAAAATGGACGAAAGAACCCTTAGTCTTTCACAGTTAGAAAATCGCCTATCGAGCTGGAGCGAGCAACAAGAGTTCCAACAAAATTTGTTGAGCCGTTTCCTGCTTCAAACTGGTGTAGACAGTCTGTCATTAAGCGAAATGAGCTTGTCTGACAAAGTCCAGAAAGTGGGTGAAAAAGCGAAAGAGTTTGCCAATCAACAAACCCCTAATTTCAGTGCAGGAAAGGTTGTACTGGCGAATGGCGAAGTGACCCAAGCAAAAGTGCTTACTCTTGGCCCGGTGACGTGGTATCTGGCGCAAGCACAAAACGTTGCGGGTACGGCAGAGCGTAAGCAAGACCTGTTTACCTCTACGTCCACTTTTTCAGATACGGATACCGAAAGCCTTGCAAGCTTGGCAAGCAGCGGCAATGGCAGCATTAAAATAGATCCTACCCTTGGCCGCGCAGCAACGCGCGAGCAAGCGTCAGAAGGGGTAATTGAACATGTAGTGAAAGGCGGAGTGTGGGTGATCCCTATCGTTTTGTTTGCCCTTCTCGCTACACTTATCGCACTGTTTAAAGTTATTCAGCTATGGCGCTTACCGAAGGTTAAGCAAGTAGCATCAGGCAAAGCTCTGGTGAACATGGTGGGCAGTTCAGGTGTGGGCTTCTTTGATGGCATGCAGCGCGAGCTGTATGACATAACTAAGCGTGCAAGCACGCCAACTGAACGCGACGACGAACTGTTTTCTGCACTCCAGCAAGACAAAATCAAGCTAGAAAAATACAACGGCACCATTGCTGTAACTGCTGCCGTTGCACCCTTGCTAGGTCTTCTAGGTACGGTAAGCGGCATGATTGAAACCTTTAGAATGATGACGGCATTTGGCTCAAGCGACCCCGAAGTTATTTCTGGCGGGATCGCTAAAGCCTTAGTTACGACAGAGTTAGGCTTAGTTGTGGCCATACCGGCATTAATTCTAAATGCCGTACTCTCTCGCAAAGCGCGACATTACTACGAAGAGCTCGAAAGTTTCGCGCTTGTACTTAGCAATGACGAGCCTGACGTTGCTGAGAAAAGCGACCAAAAGAGTGATGGTCAAAAGCAAGCGAGCGCAAGCTAATGATTGAACAGCTAGCGGGGAATGCATTGTGTTGGTTAATGCTGCTGGTGGCATGGTTTGCTTACCAGCAAATCTTTGTGTTGTTTACTACACGCAAAGAGATAGCCCAAGTGCGTGATGGAGAGAAAGAGCTTACAAAGCGAGAAATGGTACCTGCTGTACTGGTTAGTGCTCTTCCCTTGATGGGCCTGCTAGGAACAATTGCAGGCCTACAAGTGAGTTTCACCGGAATGATGTCGTTAGGTGTCGATAGTCAAGTCGTCACTGGTGGCATTGCCGATGCACTTTTTACCACTCAGCTTGGCTTAACCTTGGCTATTCCTGGCTGGCTTTTGTTGATGTTTGTTAATGGTGCGGTAAAGCGCGCCGTAGCAAGGGAGGCGTAAACATGGCAAGTCGATTACAGCGACGCCTTGAAAACCAGCAAGCGCAAGGCATTGATATGTCTCCGCTACTAGACGTGGTTTTTATACTTTTAATTTTCTTTATCGTTTCAACAGTGTTTGTAAAAGAGACTGGGGTAGAGGTAGATAAACCACAGGCAATATCAGCACAAAAGCTTGATCAAATGGCCATTATGCTGGCAATTACCCGAACCGGTGAAGTGGTGTATGACAGTGCCAATATCGGTGTGAGCGGTGTGCGCTCTACCGTTGAGCAATTGTTGATGAAAGAACAACGCCCAGTAGTCATTCAGGTAGATAAAGCCGTTCGCTCTGAATTACTGGTAGAAGTCATAGATGAAGCCAAACTGGCAGGTGCCGACACAGTAAATATCGCCACTTTGAAGCCATAGCGAACGAGGCAAAATTCAATGAAATACAATCTTCAACCTTCTCTACTTAGCGGTGCGGTGCTCGTTAGTGCGCTTGGCGTTATGTGGCTAGGGCACTTTTTGTCTAATCTGCAGCCCGACACTATGGTTGTGCGCAAGTTAGACATTGCGGTAACGCCTCCACCACCGCCGCCCCCTAAAACGCAAAATGTAGTGGAAGAGACTGAACTTGTTATGCAGGTAGAGGGCAGTGGCGCAGCCATGACCATGGCGGATTTAAGTGTTGAGCCAGATATTCAAGTGCCAAAGCCCGACATGCCAAATGTCAAAGTGACCCAAACCCAATGGGATATGCCTGATATTGAATTGGACGCCTTTGGGCTAAGCGAACTGGATTCAAAGCCTACCTTGCTGACTCCGGTCAAAATACGTTTCCCCAAGCGACTCAAAAAGCAAGGTATCAAGCGGGTGATTGTAAAGCTCGACGTCATTATTGATGAACACGGCAACGTAAAGCTGATGGACATTGTCGAGAACCCGCATCACGAGCTCAATAAAGAAATAATGCGTTTTGTTAAAGCCAGCAAATTTACATCGCCCTACAAAGAAGATGAAGCGGTGAAGGCGCGTTTTATTTGGCCTGTAGTTATAGAGGCCTAATAGAAGCTTAATAGAGGCTTTATAAAGGCCTGGTTTTATCGCAATAAAGCGAAATAGAAGCTAAAGAATTTAGAGGTTGATTGAGACAATGTTAAACAAGATTACAGCCGTAACTGTCCTCAGCTGTGTAGTGAGCGCGCTGGCTTTTGTTAAGCCAGCAAGTGCGAAAATAACGGTGGAATTGGAAGAACCCGATTGGCAGTTTGTCATGCGTCAGCATCATAGAGATGATCATCGTGAACGTATATCCCGTGAAGAAGGTGAGTTTATCGGGCGCATTCAGGCCGACTTGCAAGCAGGCAATTATTCAAACGTTGCCAGCGCATTTGCAACCCAGGATATTTCTCAATTTAGTCCACGCTTGCGTGAGCTTTACGGACAAGTGCTATTGAATGAGAAAAACTACTCACTTGCCGAAAAAGTGCTGTTGGACGTTATCGATGCTATGCCAAACCTTCCATCGGCGCACAGAAGTTTGAGCATGGCGTATTTAATGACAGATAAATTGGCCAAAGCACGCACTCATTTAACTAAAAGCGTAGAGCTAGGTATTCAAGATGCCCAACTTTTCGGGCAGCTAGCCTATACCAATGTTCAGCTTGGCAAACCTGTCACCGCTATTGGTGCTTATCAAAATGCGTTAATGCTCGAACCTGAAAACAAGCAATGGTATCAAGGCTTATTGTTCGCGCTTATTGAAAGTAATGCACTTGCACAGGCGGAAAGCTTGCTAAGCGAAATGTTGGTAGATGATGAAAGTAATCAGCAGCTTTGGCTCCAACGGGGACAAATAGCGTTAAAGCAGGGTGACATGGTAAAGGCGCTGAGCAGCTTAGAGACTGCCCTTTCTTTAGGTGACCGCTCGCTGTCGAACTTGATTTCAGTGGCCAAATTGCACGTTTCTGACGGCAGTCCGCGGCGCGCAGCAGACATACTGGCTACCCATGCGAAGACTTTCATTACCGACAAAGATGGGGAAGGCTTCGACGCTTACTCCAAAATAGCGGCTTACTTAGCGGCTAATGAGCAGTGGTTTGATTTAGGTAAATTAACGCAAGCTGCCGACAACAATGTGAAAAAGCTCACGACCACTCAAGCAGCTACGCTTAATGTACTTAAAGCTCGGTTAGCTATGGGCAAAGGGCAAAGCAAAACGGCAATTTCCCTTTTAACCAAAGCCATTGCTGACGCCCCTGACAATGGAGAGGCGCTGTTATCTCTTGCTTCACTTTATCGTCAACAGAACAACGTCGAACGTGCCAAAATGACCTATCTGCGAGCTGAGTCACTCGCCGACGTTAAACAGCGCGCCATGCTCGGGCGTGCGCAAATTGCCATAGATCAGCGTCAGTACCAAGATGCACTTACGCTTTTACGACAAGTCTATAAATCGTACCCATCCCGTTCTGATTTACTTGGCAACATCCAGTCACTAGAAAACCTAGTGAAGAACACAATATGAAGAGCCAAACGGTAAACCGCGTCGCCATAAATCGTGAACGATTGGATGTCGCACTTAGAACGCTGATTGCTGTGGCATTGGGCTACGCTTTTTCAGCGTGGCTAAGCAGCGCTATCGCCAATTTTATAGGGGCTGACGGACGAGAACACGAAGTGCTGGTAAGAATGCTGTTCTTTTGTGTTTACTGCACCTTCATCCTTTTTACGTTCATCTTTGATACGACGAAAAAGGCGTCCATCATAATGACAGCGTTCTCTGCGTTAGCCTTATGTCTTTATTCAATCAGTACAGGGCTTTAGCATGAAAGGGAATGTCAGAAAATCTATGACGTGGCTTCATACCTGGAGCTCGGTACTTGTTGGTTGGTTACTCTTTGCTATTTTTTTCACCGGTACGCTGTCGTTTTTTAGAACCGAAATAACCTATTGGATGCAGCCAGAACAACACGCCGCAGTACCCAGCGAAAAGGCGCTAGAGCACGGTTTACGTTATCTTGCGATCAATGCGCCCAATGCAAGTGAATGGCAACTCTCACTACCAGATGCGCGCTCGAATACACTCGACTTGTCGTGGCGCGACGCTAATGCAGGTAACGAGCGTCGTCGAGGACCACGGGTCATGTTGAACCCGTCCACGGGTGAAGAGATAAAAGTAAGGGAAACGGCCGGTGGCAACTTCCTTTATCGTTTTCATTTCGAGTTATACGGTATCGACAGAACCATTGGACGCTGGATAGTAGGCGTAGTCAGTATGATGATGTTTGTTGCTATTATCAGCGGCGTCATCATGCACAGAAAAATCTTTGCCGATTTCTTTATGTTCAGGCCAAAGAAGAAGCTGCTGAGCTGGATAGATGGGCACGCCATTAGTGCGGTACTAGCACTACCATTTCATATCATGATCACTTTTTCTGGTTTGATTCTATTAGGCGCCACGCTATTGCCTTTTAACAGCGAGGAGCGCGTGCGGCACCGTCCTCAAGGTACAGAAGTACGCCAGAATGCGCAGCAGCAAAATCTAGCTTCGCCAGACATTAATGCCTTATTGGCCTTACCTATCTCTTCGATGATTGCTCACGCTGAGCGCACATGGCAGGTGCCGGTTGAAAACTTATCTATTACTCACCCGGGTAAAGCTAACGCTCAGTTTACGCTAAATGGGAACAATCGAACGCAGTTAAGTGCGGGGCGTGGGGGAAGTAGTGCACTGGTATTTAACGCACAAGGCGAAGTCATAAACGAGCGCCCAGCGTCAGTGGCCGCTAACGCCAGCCAGGCGACGTATAACTATTTGGATATGTTACATCAAGCGCGCTTCGCCGATACCCTCACTCGCTGGTTACTATTTTTTGCCGGTATTCTGGGTACCATTATGGTGGGAACGGGCTCTGTTTTGTGGGTAGTGAAACGGGCAAAGCAGCAGCTTGGAGAGTTTGGTTTTGAACTGGTCAGGGGCAGCAACATAGGCAGCATTGCAGGGTTAATGTGTGCAACCGGCGGCTACTTTTGGGTAAACAGGCTACTTCCTGCTGACCTAACGTCTCGAAGCTTATGGGAAATTAAGGTGTTTTTCGCAATATGGCTGGTGTGTGTGGTTGCAGGGTTTATTTGGCGAGACAAAAAAGGGTGGGCTATTCAACTTGGCTTTGCAGCAGTGTTGTTTGCGCTTGTCCCTTTGCTTGACCACCTCACCTCAGCAACAGGCCTAGATTTTGCGGTTGCAAATGGTGATAGCCTGAGAGTGGGTTTTGACCTTATGTGCATAACACTTGCGGCAGTACTCGGCTATGCTGCTTACCACGTCAAAAGAGCCAAAGCCGTGAAAGCAAAACGGGTGAAAAGCACACCGTCACCTAAGCGAAAAGACAGAGCTCCCCAAAATAAGCCGCAAGGTGACAACAGCGAGGCATTAATATGAGTATCATTCTGGATGTGGTGTTCGCATTTGTGCTTACTTATTTGAGTTTCTTACTACTTTCGCTTGGCAACAAGAAGCATGCAGGTATCACCCGATTGACCAGCACACCTTCACCATTACTTTTAATTGTGCTTCATAGTTTGGCGTATTTGCTTATGGCAATAAGCCTCATGAACTGCATAGACGTGTGGAAGACTGAAATTGGCGTGGTGGTATGGATAGGGCTTTTACAGCTTGCAAGCGTGATGGTTTCAGCAACGTTTACCTATTTACCTACCCTTTACACCGTGGTGTGTAATTACCTATTGCTTGTCGCTTTTTGGGGGCCTCGTTTACGCGAAAAGTGAAGCAATACTTAAAGGTTGTTGAGCAAAAAATACAATAATGAGAATAAATCTCATTTACATTGAAAAGGATGGAAATATCTGTATTATCTAGCCCGTTGAATTAATCAATATCACCGAGTAGTACAGAGAGTTAGCAACGAAATTATGAGTTTTTCTTTAGGCGGCATCCGCCAATGGCACTGGATTAGTGGCGCAGTCTGTCTGGTCGGGATGATGTTATTTGCCCTAACGGGGATTACGCTAAATCACGCTGTAGACATTCCAGCGAACAGAACTGTAACGTCAGCTGAATCAAGCTTACCACCGTTGGTTGTCGAACAATTGGTTTCTCTGGACACCGGTGACATAGCCATTCCAAGCGAACTCGTCGCGTTTATGCAGTCGCAAGAGGGCATTTCACTACCTTCATCGGTGACGGGAGAGTGGGATGGTATTGAATTTTATGCCGCTTGGCCTGGACCCGGTGCTGACAGTTGGATAGCAGTAGATGCTGAACTTGGCACAGTGACTTATGAAAACGTTGATAGAGGATGGATATCTTATTTCAATGACCTGCATAAAGGGCGGAACACGGGAAATGCCTGGCGCTGGTTTATCGATATCTTCGCTGTTGCCTGCATTATTTTTAGCGTAACTGGGCTGCAACTATTAATGCGTCACTCGAAAACGCGCGCGTCTACTTGGCCCATTACTACGCTCGGTGTGCTCATCCCGTTTGTCATTATTTTACTGTTTGTGCACTAGCGCGACGCTAGTGGCACTTACCTACACAATTTTAAGGAGTGTTTACATGAAAATGCGAAAAGGCGCAGTTATCGCATCGACTTTATTAAGTATGACATTTGCCTCTGGCGCTATTCACGCTGCAAGCCAAGCCAAACTTGACGTGGCCTTACCGCAACTTGATGTGGCTGAATATCACAAACCTTATCTTGCCGTGTGGATTGAAGACAGTAAACGCAAGGCTACTCAAGTTGCCGTATGGTACGACGTTGAAATGCGTGAAGACAAAGGGAAAGAGTGGCTTAAAGACTTGCGCCAATGGTGGCGTCGTGGTGGACGAAGCCTTGATTTGCCTTACGACGGACTTACCAGTGCAACAAAAGGCCCAGGCGATTACAGCCTTGATTCGCAGTTAAATAAAGCGTTAGCACAACTGCCAGAGGGCGATTACACGCTTCGCGTTGAGGCATCACGAGAAGTAGGCGGAAGAGAAGTACTGTCTCTGCCATTTTCATTACCGCTATCTGCTGCGTCACTACCGGTAGAGGTGAAAGGAAATTCAGAACTTGGGCGTGTAGTACTGCGTCTGGAAGACTAATCTGCTGAGGCGCTAATTCAACGCTCACTCAGTAGAGATCCAATAAGAGGACATTATGAAAAAACTATCAGTAAAAGCTTCAGCCATTGCGCTAGCAGCAACACTTGCCGTGTCATTTTCAGCCAGTGCGCATCGCGCGTGGTTACTTCCAAGCTCTACCGTACTATCAGGTGAAGAAGCTTACGTGACGTTTGATGCTGCTATTTCAAATACTATTTTTCACCCTGACCACTTCGCAATGAACGCCAGTAACTTAGTGGTTCAATCGCCAGAGGGTGAAGCCGTAGACGTAGAAAATATGGCACGCGGTAAGTACCGAACCACGTTCGATTTGAAATTAAACAAAGAAGGTACATACAAACTGACGTCTGCCAGCAATGGTATTCGCGCATTTTGGCGAGATGAAGAAGGCAAGCGCAAGATGTGGCCGGGCCGTGGTGAAGAATATAAGCCGGAAGAGTTCGCAACAGCCGTGCCTAAGAAAGCAAAAGATCTTCGCGTAATGCAAAGCTCTCGCCGCGTAGAAACGTTTGTTACTCTTGGTGCGCCATCGAACAAGGTGTTCACGCCTGATAACGTGGGTTTGGAGCTAGTGCCAGTGACTCACCCTAATGATTTATTCGCCACCGAAACGGCAACGTTCAAGTTACTTATTGACGGTGAGCCAGCGGTTGGCGCCGAGGTGGAAGTTGTGCGCGGTGGTATGCGCTACAGAAATGATCAGGAAACGATTAAAGTCACGTCTGACAAAAATGGTCAGATTGAAATTACATGGCCGCAAGCCGGTATGTACTTTGTAGAAATTGGCTATGAAGACGATAAAGCGCAAAAGCCTGCAACGTCTCGTAACGGTAGCTACTCAGGCACATTTGAAGTACTTCCGCTGTAATAACCGCACGTTATTGCGCAGCTAGGGGCTGTAAACGTTCTTTGAATATTCACAGAACAACAGCCTCTTAAGTTTCTAGCTATTTCAATACAACGGCATAAAAGTTAAGCACATGACAGAAACACACCGTCTACTCATAGCAATAGTAAGCATTGGCATGTATATGCTGTGGGTAGCGGTGTTATTTTTTAAACATCGAAAGCAATACAACTATGCGGTATCAGGCGAGGAGACCCTTGTCGTATACGCAAGCCAAACCGGTACGGCCGAAAAAATTGCCCGCGCAAAGGCCGCCGCGCTATCACAGCAAGAACAAACGTCGGTAGTGTCCATGGCATCTTTGAAACTCAACACGTTAAGTAGTGTGTCGAAAGTCATTTTTGTTGTGAGTACCTACGGTGAAGGCGAACCCCCTGATGCGGGTAGAACCTTTAGTAAAGCGCTAAAAAAAGCGTCGTCGAATCAATCTGATTACCTTTCCCACCTGTCTTTTGAAGTGGTGGGATTAGGCGATAAGCAATACGCCGCGTTTTGCCAATTCGCAGTCACGTTGTTTGAGAATATCAGTGCACTAGGCGCACGTGCGCTTTCTCCGCTAACGACATTAGATTCAGGGAAAGGTGAGCATTTGTCTTTGCTTGGTTCGTTGCCACAGGATGAACAGCACCCCACCCATGCTTTCACACTGAAAAATCGGGTTCAATTAAATGAAATAAGTCTAGCTTCTGGCGAGGCTTCAAAGGAACCCTCTGACCACTCTGAGAGCAAACCTTCAAACCCAGCGTCGCCAGGCCTGTTCGGCTTGTCTTTGAACGTTGACCATTCTAATCATACACAAGAGTTACATGAACAATGGGAAGCGGGAGACGTGTTGGAAGTCCTTATTCCTCAGCAAGGGCAGTCACCGATTGTAAGCCGAAGCTACACCATTGCGTCGGTACCACAAGAACACGACGTAAAGCTTGTAGTTCGACAGCTGGTTAAAGACAACGGCCAACTTGGGCTAGGTTCTGGATTACTTACCCGTTCTTTACCTGTATCTCAGCCAGTACAGGCCTACATTCGAAAAAATACCAGCGCAATTATTACTAATACTCAGTGCCCATTGTTATTAATTGCTGCGGGTAGCGGCATTGCGGGGGTACGAGCTCAGCTTGCAAAACGCGCATTGCTTGAGAACGCTGGGCCAGTTTGGATATTTTTTGGCGAACGTCATCCCATGCAAGATGATGTGCTTGATAAAACGCTATCGCCTTTCCAGAATAGTGACTGTATTTTTAAAAAGTCAGTGATTTTCTCCCGACAGAAAGGTGGTGGTTATGTTCAACAGCGTCTTGTTGAGCAGCGAGATGAGGTCAAATCCTTCTTAGGCGATACCGGACAAGTATACGTATGTGGGCATTTTGAGGGAATGGGCCAAGGCGTTGACATGGCTTTGCAGTCCATACTTGAAGCGCAAGCCTACAATGCGTTAGCTGACGAAGGACGTTATCACCGCGACCTTTACTAATGTGGAGAACAGCAGGCAACTAATGTCTGTTTTACGTTTTCCTGTTTCACCGCTGAATCATCGCTAATAAACCTCAAAAGCCTTACAGTTAAATCCCAAACTTTGAGTTAGACTTTAGTCTAATCTGTCAGGCCCTTGCCTTGTCGCATGTTTAAATATGCGCAACAGTACGTTGGGCATACCTTAAATAGGTGTTTTCTTATTCAGGTATGACCTTTCGCCACCGATAATTGGTGTAATGTTTGAACTGAAAATAAGAAAATCAACAGGCTAGGGGCTGCTGACCTTTGTTGTACGTTTAAACCAAAATTCGTACATCAAAGAACAATAGGCCCTAGGGCCTGTCGATAAAACAAATTAGGACGACAGTATGCAGTCTATTGCCATTGTTATACTGGGCATCATCGGAATGTTGCTCGGTTGGTTCGTATATTCGAAGTTTATTGCGAGCCGTATATTTAAGTTGGATGATAGTTTTGTAACACCAGCCCATACAATGAAAGATGGGGTGGACTATGTTCCCACCAATAAAGTTGTATTGTGGGGGCACCATTTCACTTCCGTGGCGGGGGCAGCACCCATCGTAGGTCCAGCTATTGCTGTCTACTGGGGATGGGTTCCTGCGGTACTTTGGGTTGTGTTCGGTACGATATTATTTGCCGGTGTGCACGATATGGGCGCCTTATGGGCCAGCGCACGCCACAAAGGCAAATCAATGGGCGCGCTGTCTGAGACCGTCATCGGAAAACGCTCTCGTTCACTATTTATGATAGTGATCTTCCTAGTACTCTTAATGGTTAATGCGGTATTTGGCGTGGTTATCGCGAACTCTTTTGTCTCCCAACCCAATGCGGTATTCCCAGCTTGGATGGCAATCGCAGTTGCATTAGTCATAGGTCAATTGCTTAAACGTAATTTCAGCCTCATACCCTTATGTATTGTGGGGATTATTGTGCTTTACGCATCGGTGTATGCGGGCAGTTATATCCCACTAAGTCTGCCGGAAACCATGTTTGGTTTAGCAGATAAAGCAAACTGGATCATTATCTTATTTATTTACGCCGCTATTGCATCGCTGTTACCAGTTTGGATGCTGTTACAGCCTCGTGATTTCATTAACGGTATGCAGTTACTTGTTGGCTTGTTCCTGCTTTATGGTGCTGTGTTCTTTGCTATGCCGGATATCACGGCGCCAGCGTTTAACGCTCAAACCGCTGTCGATTCTCCAAGTCTAATCCCGCTGTTGTTCGTTACTATTGCGTGTGGCGCTGTTTCTGGTTTCCACGGTATTGTGTCTTCAGGTACCAGCTCTAAGCAGCTAGACAAAGAGACCGATGCACGCTTTGTTGGTTATCTAGGCGCGGTCGGTGAAGGTTCACTGGCACTTATTACCATTGTCGCTGTAAGCGGCGTTGCGTTTGCAGCTTCTCCAGAAGAATGGCACGAAGTATACAGCCACTTGGGTGCGGGTAGCGTGGGTGCATTTATCACTGGTGGTGCGAACCTAATTCAGCAGGGTTGGGGGTTGCCGGTAGATTTCTCGTCAACGATCCTTGCGGTAATGGTTGTTCTATTTGCTGGCACCACCATGGATTCGGGCGTGCGTCTGCAGCGCTACATAATCCAAGAATGGGGCGATATCTATTCAATTGGTGCACTTAAGAACGGCGTGGTTGCAACGCTCGTAGCTGTTGGATGTTGTTTATTGCTGGCCTTCGGTGCAGGTGGTGCGTCAGGCAGTGGCGGTATGATTATTTGGCCGTTATTCGGTTCTACTAACCAGATACTAGCCAGTTTAACCCTGTTAGTAATCTCGGTTATGCTGATTAAATTAGGTCGACCAGCGAAATATACGCTGATTCCAATGGTGTTTGTACTGATTATGGCCTTCTTTGCTGGGCTTATTAAACTTAAAGAATACTACGTTGAAGGTAACTATCTATTGGTATTCTTAGACGCAGTAGTACTTATTGTGTCTGTGCTTGTTATGCTTGAAGCTTTTTCTGTGGTGTCAAAACTCAAAAAGGAATCGAAGCTTAAAAAAGAGCAAGCCAACGGATAAGTCACTAGCGACAAAAACTTTCATGGTTGACCTCGTGGTTTAAAATTACACTTTCGAGACAGTCAACATTCGGCCAGTGCATTTGTACTGGCCATTTTTCTTTCCTTTAAAAGCAAAACGCACTCGCATAAATCAGGTTAATCAGTTTTGCTGATTTTCTGTCATACAGCATATCTGTTATTATACTTACCGTTCTAAAACACCGTTATCTTTGTTGTCAAAAGCCGCGTTCTTCAACGTGACCTTTCAACAAAATAACCTGTGAGGCTTTGTGTCAGATATCATTTTACTTGGACAAAATTTCCTAGCACTTTTCGTTGAATCCGCGCCTTGGTTACTTCTCGGTTTGCTGGTGGCGGGTATCATGCACGAATTGGTACCCGTTTCGTTTTTGGAAAAGCACATGGGCAGCTCATCGTTTGGCTCAATTACAAAGGCCGCGGTTATTGGTGCGCCTTTACCTCTGTGCTCTTGCGGCGTTATCCCAGCGGCACTTGGGCTTAGGCGTAGCGGTGCATCTAAATCTTCCACTATCTCGTTTTTAGTGTCTACGCCCGAGACTGGCGTAGACAGTGTTTCTGTGTCCTACGCATTGCTTGGACCGTTGTATGCCATTGTTAGACCCATCGCGGCCATTACAAGCGCTATTTATGCTGGATTGATGGTGCGTTTTTTCGCAGAAGCAAAAGAGGCTCAACAACGACAATCTGAAGTGACGCAGTCATCGTGCTGTGGTTCAAAGCAAGAACCTAAACCAGAGCCGCAAATACAGGCCAGCACGTCCTGTTGTGCAAGCGAAAAAACACATGCTCATAACCACGAAAGCACAGACAAGCCCAAACAAGAGTCTTCGCCTTCGAAAATCACAAGCGTGCTTTCATATGCCAGTGGCAAGTTACTTGAAGACATTGTGATATGGTTATTAATTGGATTAGCACTTGCCGCGGCAATTAAAACGTGGGTACCCACCGACTTTTTAACGCAATGGGGTGATGGCGTGGTCGCCATGCTAGTGATGGCGCTAATCGGCATTCCTATGTACATATGTGCTACAGCATCAACGCCACTCGCGGTTGGGTTTCTTGCGGCGGGGCTATCGCCCGGTGCTGTTTTAGTGTTTTTAATGGCGGGACCCGCCACTAACGTATCAACGATGGGAATGATCAAACAAGAAATGGGCACGCGAACGTTAGTGCTTTACCTTTTCAGTGTTATCTCTGCGAGTATTGGTTTTGGTTACGCACTGAACTACCTAGTATCTTCGTTTTCTTTAGCCTCTATGATCAAAACCCAAAGCCATGTTCATGAGCACGGTGCAGACGTTCAGGTGATTTATGGGCTATGCGCGATTTTATTGGCGGGGTTAATGTTAAGGCTGGGTCTGAAAAAGCTGCAGCAACACCGTCATAACCAAGAGCAACATTCGGCGTGCTGCGGCTAACAGTAGCCCAGCGAATGCCTTTCATAATAAAGCGCTCAAATGATATTCATAGAGCGCTTGTATATCCCGCTCTATTATCCATAATAGTCGTTCAACTTATTAAAATTAAAACGCGTTTAAACCTACAAGGACGCTTGGAATAACTACATGCTTTTACTTATTGTGTACGTCTTCATTGCACTGGGCTTTTCTTTTTTGTGCTCCATTGCAGAGGCTGTGATTCTGAGTGTTTCGTCCGCTTATATCTCTGTGTTAGAGAAAGAGGGCAAAGCCAGTGGTGCGCTACTACGTAAACAAACCGATAATATAAATACGCCTTTATCAGCAATATTAACGCTGAACACTATTGCTCATACTATGGGGGCTGCCGGGGCAGGTGCGCAAGCGGCAGCAGTATTTGGTGACGCCTATCTAGGCGTTATTTCAGCAGTCCTTACACTCCTTATTCTTATTTTTTCTGAGATTATCCCTAAAACACTTGGTGCAACCTATTGGCGAACACTAGCGCCAGTAACCGCATATTTTCTTAAATACCTTTCAATTGTACTTATGCCGTTCGTTAAAATGTCTGAGCTAATGACGAAAGGCTTTAAAGAAGACAGTCCACTTCGCGGGTTAAGCCGCAGTGAGCTACACGCCATGGCAGAGTTGTCGGGGCAAGAAGGTCAGCTAGCGAATCACGAAGCGGCGTTTCTGCAAAGCTTGTTAAGTTTGCACGAGCTGAAAGTGAAAGATGCGATTACCCACCGCACGGCGCTATTTAAAGTGTCGGAGTCGATGACGGTAGAAGGCTTTTTCCACAAGCACGCCAATATAGAATTTTCTCGTATCCCTGTGTTTGAAGACAGCGACTCAGAAAACATTACCGGCTTTGTTATGCGTTCTGATTTATTGGTGGCACAAGCTAGAGGTAACACTGATAAGCCGCTTTCTGAATACGCAAAAGATATGGTTACTGTGTTAAACACTATGCCGCTGTCAGTCACCTTCGAGCACTTCATCAATAAGCACGTGCATATGTTACTGGTGGTTGACGAGTACGGCGGTTTAGAAGGGGTGCTTACGCTAGAAGACCTGCTCGAACGCTTGCTAGGTGTCGATATTGTAGATGAAAAAGACACCACGGTTAGCATGCGTAGGCTTGCCAAGATGATGATGAAACGCAAAGAACAAATGATGATCAAAAACGTACCCGATGCGTCACTTGAGAGTTCGTCTAAAAAATAGAATTAGCGCCAATTCACTCGTAATGTTTAGCCATTATTAAGGATGATAAATATGAAACAGGATTTATGGAAAAAAGCACTAAGAACAGAATATTCAGCCCACGAAAATATTGTTAAGCGAACCCAACCATCGCTCGTTTTAGCGGCTTTGCTCGCGACAGGTTTCACGGCAAGTGCAGCTGCACAGGAACTGAGTATTCCATGTGATGATCTTGAAGAAAAAGCGCTCGCAGAATCGAAAGCTGATGAAGTAGAGCGCATAAGCGCATTTACACCAGCGACGCCTTTGAAACGTGTCGATCCTAGATACCCATCTCAAGCCATTAGAAAAGGCCGAGAAGGTTGGGTTAGGCTAAGCTACGTTATCGACGAAGAAGGCAGAGTGAAAGACCCTGTTGTAGAAGACTTCTTTGGAAGCCCTTCTTTCAAACGCAGTGCACTGTCAGCGGTTAAGAAATGGCAATATAACCCCGCGATCAAAGATGGCGAACCTACCCAGCAGTGTCATCAAGCAGTCCAAATGGATTTCGCTATAAGCGGAAAAAGCGGTGCCACACGCAAATTTATTAAAGCTTATAAAGACGCAGAAGAGCGCTTTAATGCGGGTGATGTTGACGCGGCTGATGAAGCACTTAAAGAGCTTCTAGGCTGGGATACGCTAAACCGCTATGAAAATACGTGGTTGCTAAACTTGGAGTCTCATATAGCGAGCAAACAAGGCGACGTAGAGAGGGAGGCGCAAAGCCTAACGCGATTACTTGCCAGCAACGGTAGTAAGCGCTTCAATAACATGGTGTTTAATGAAGATTATGTGGCATACGCCCTTCAAAGAAAAATCATACTCGATGCTCAGCGCGGATACTATGCAGAAGCATTAAAATCCTACACCACACTTCAAGACATGGAAGCGCAAGAAACGCGTATTGGCGAGATCGCGCCGCTAATTAGTCAGATTGAAGAATCTATTGCATCTGAGCAAAACTTAACCGTGCCCGTAACGATAGGAAGTGATGGGAATTGGTTCCACACTCTTGTGCGAAGTAAGTTTGCTTTTGGCAACATCCAAGGCCAACTTGATACCGTTGAAGTCCGTTGTGATACTCATCGAGAAAAATTCACGGTTGCCGAAGCGCATGTTTGGCAAATTCCTAACTCTTGGGGGCAGTGTCAGGTGATGGTGAAAGGTGACAGCGAAACAAAATTTGATTTAATTGAAGTGGCGAAAGGGTAAGACGAACAACAGTCGCGTCGCTACAGAGTTACCATGAATGCCAGTTGAAATAGTTGCTCTCTATAGTTCTCGTCGGATTGGAAAAAACGCAAATTCTCCTGATGCCCTGAATTTAATTGCCACTCTGTGCTAACGGATAAATAAGCGGTAATGTCGTACCTTACGCTAACGGTAAAGGCGTTACCTCTGCTTCCATTCGGGTCATACATAACATCATCGTTATCTACCACCTGATACCAGTCCCCACGCATGGCTAAAGTTAAATCTTCCCAGCCTAATTGCTTTAGGTTGTATGCCGCACCGATATACGCACTGGAAAAATCGTTGTCTACGATATGCTCCCCCATCAAAGTGTCACCTAGTAGCACTTGAGAGAACACCGTTAACTCAGGTCGTGGTAAATATCGCAGTGTTAATGAATGAAAGCGCGTATGCCAGGCATAAATGCGGTCTGGGTCAACAATGTTCGGGTCTGCATTATTGTCGTAATAGTAATAACGCAACTCGGCCTTTCTAGCGTAAGCTAAGTGAGCTCCTACGTAGTACCCAAACCGATTGTCAATTTCCCTGAAGGGTTCAGTCCATGCCGGTGCGTTTAACTTATCTTCATCGACGACGCCGGGAATGGGGAGGAAGTTTACGCGATCATTATAAACGGACTGCCTGTCGTGAAGGGCAAACCCTCGCCAAGAAAGCAGAGTGCCGGTGGAATCGTTACCTTTGAACACGCTGCCCAATACTTTCCATGACCAGTGGCTTCTTATTTGCCTGCCATTTTGTCGCAGACTTACTTCGATGCCGCCCGTTCTTAGTTCTTCACCCACCCAACTATTAATTGCTGAGTTGCTTAGAAAGTGAGGCGATAACCAACCCGCGTCGGTATTTTCCGCTGAGAGAGCAGGAAAAAATGCCCCTATTTTTACTTCAGGTTTTATGCTGGATGCGACTAACGGGCGATATTTTAAATAAAGTTCGGAGAATCCAACCTTTTGTTCCCCATCGCTATAACCATTGATGACGCCAACTGCCGACCAACTATCCGCTAACATAAAGTCAGCTATCACTACAGCATGAGAGAGCTGTATGCCGTTACTTTCATAACGCTGATGGCCGGTCCCCATTTGCTGAAAGCTTCGCGAATCATCTTTTGCCACAAAGCTTGTTCTTACTAGGGCCTTGGTTTCTCCGTGAACCTGAAGTGTTAAACTCGTGCAAAGCAAACAGACGGTTAAGGCAAAGACATTACGCATTAATAATCGCCAAATCCTTCGTCGAAGTCATCGTCACTGAAAACTGCATCAAGAACAAATTTGTATTCTTGTGAGTTGGTGATATGCAATGTTGCGCTGTTAAATAGTTTCACATCAGGTTGCTGCGGGTGCCAGGTCATAACACTGTACTCGCCTACCGGAAGTGAAACATTCATTACGCCTTCTTCATTGGTTTTTGCGAAAAATGGGCTGTCGGTTACCACAATATAGCCCAGCATCCAGTCGTGAATATTGCAGCCAATATCTACAACACCAGCTTGCTCAAAGCGAAGCGGTTCAGCGGTAAACTCTTTATAGAGTTTTAGCTCAAACTGTTTTGTAGGGGAAAAAGAATACACGTGATGAAAAAGATTATCTGCGTTTGGAAACGAAATATCTGTGCCTGATTGAACAACAAGCACGTGAGGTGCAAATTGTTTATCGATTTGATTCATTATGGCGGGCTCTTCTTCACGCTGTGGTGTTGACGCGAGCGTAAAGTTAGGCGTTAGGGTTAACACCATATCTTTCACAGGCTCCCCATTGGCGTCGCTAACGTATATCGAAATGCTTGGCGTTGCTGATAAGGATGTCTCAACGGCATGTGCCCATGAAAGGGTAGCGCCGGCTAGTAAGAGAGCGCTCGATGTGAATGTACCTGTGATAAAACTAGTTATGTTGAACGTGCTCGCCCTTCGATGAGAAGTAAAGAAAATAGAAAGCGCAAATGACATGGATTTAATCAATAACGTGTTGTTTTTTTGCATTGTGATTCATTCTTTATAATGGCTTTAGCCTTAGACAGAAAGACAAAGCGCTATGCGTCCATTGTTGACACGAAAGCATATGACTACGTATAGCCTATTCAATACCAATCCGTATAGATAATAACCTATGCGGACTGGTATAACGAATGTGCTCGGCTTTCGCTATCTATGTAGCAAAGTTTATTAGACTTTAACTATAGACCGAGTTGGACGTTTTTTTCATTCATTTACATCAAAGGAAAGCGCGCGCTGACGACTACACCTGTACTATCCTTCCGATTGAATAAAGATAACTGACCTTTGTGGAAGGTCATTATGATGTTGGCAATGTAAAGTCCCAGCCCCAAGTGCGGTGAAGAGGCATTTTGCACATCGTTTTCTTTTCTCACCGACACCATAGACTGAAGCAACTGAGACCTCATTCCTTCAGGAAGAAGCGGCCCGGTATTACTAATGGTTAACTCAGCTTGCTTGTCCTTAACCGTGATACTGACTTGGATTTCACTTTCTTTTTCACTGAAATCTACGGCGTTAGCGATAATTTTATCGAACATTTGAGCCGTAAGTTCAGGGGAACCAAGTATGCGCGCAGTATCAGCATTGTGGGTAAAACTAAAGCGTCGATGGCTATAGGCATGTTCGTAACCAGCAATACACCCAGATATCACCTTAACTAAGTCGAATGGTTCTAAATCTTCTTGTTGAATGGCCTGCTCTAATCGGGTGGCTTCACTCATACTGTTTAATATTGTACTTAGGCGGTTCACCCCTGATTGCGCCCTTTCAACAAAAACGGCTTGTTGGTCGGCGTCATTAACCTGAGTCAGCATATCCAGCGATGATTTTACCACGGCAATGGGCGTTCTAAGTTCGTGAGACAAGCGGGATGCCATGTTTTCTAAATAGGAGTTGTACTGCTGTAACCGCGAAAGCACATCCGCAAATGAACGGGATAAATCACCAATTTCATCACGCTGATTTGATACCGGCAGGGTTCCAATGATTTTGCCATTATCATCTATCACCGCTTCGGTGTTATCGCGAAGGGAGCGAATGCGGTTTGAAATTCGCGTAGCGAACAGCAGTAACCCTAATGTACCTATGGTCATCACTGCTAAAATCACGTGAAAGAGTTGTTCTAACGCCCGGTTCCGCAACGTACGAATACCATTGGTGGTTTGCTCTACAATAACTGCCCCCATTACGTTGCCTTCAATAAAAATTGGGTAGGCAGCGGAGAGTACTATGGCTTTGTTATCGGGTGACAAACGCCATAGTGAATCGGGTTGGCCATTCAGCGCCGTGCCTAAATCCTGCCCTACCAATGCATAAGCATCGTCTAGCTCGTCAATAAAGTCGGCAGGTGGCCGCGTAAGAATCTGATAATAAAGTGGAAGTAACCACTCACTTTCAACCCAGTGCCAAATTGCATTTGAAGAGGTTTCTTTTTCATCTACTTCAATGCCAGTGGCCGATTGAATGTCACCAGCGCGGGCGAGTACCCGCTTGTGCTTATCTACAACCCAAACCCGTGAATCGGCATATTTTAAACCTGCCAGAATGCGCTCAATTTCAGGGGAAGGGGTGATAACAGTACCTAATTCAGCGAGCTCTTTGGTATTCGCCGTACCTAACGCGTACTGCTTCAATCGACTTGCCTTGTCGTCTACATCGACAATTGAAAATGCCAAGCCGCCTGTGGTCATAGATAGCGGAAAGCGCAGTTCTATGTTGTAGCCTGTGGCTGTCTCTTGCCATCGGCCTTGAATAGAAAGCGCGTTCTCTATTGCCCGTGTGGTCGTTGTGTTGTCTGCGAGTTTGTACGCATTTACCCAGCCACTTTCATAAGGAGCAACAACATATCTTGCTAATTCACCCTGTGGGGTTTCCATGCCCACAAGCAGGTGATCGCCTGTCTCCACGCTTAAACTATTGGGTTGTCGCCACAGCAGCACGTCATCACTGACTTCAAACATGGCATACAGAAATTGACCGTAGCGCCCCACCATATGCTTGAACGATAAGCTGGTAGGTTCTCCCGCGTAGCCATTGTAATACTCAATAACTTCGCCACTGCCATACTCACTCATTAACTCGCTGACTTGCTGCCAGTCGTTAAGTTCGCCATCCAGTCGAATGGGGGACGGGATAGGAGGCGCGTAAAGATCTGTTCCGGGGCGCACGTCTTGAAGGTACGCCGATTGGCTATCAAATAAAGCGGGACGCTCGTGAAGGGCTGTGGCAACAGCTCGCGCCGTGCCAATCATGGTTTGTTCTTGACCGTTTCGCAGATACTGTTCAAGCTCCCACACATAGTTATAACCTAAGTAGGGTATGGTGAATAAGAACAGCGACAGCACCATAAGCTGAAGGCGTATTGAAAAGCGAAATCCCATGTTTTTAGTCGATTGCCCTTATCTTTTAATCAGACGAAACGCGGTCTTAGTTGAAAGCCACTTACAGCTGCCAGCGATATCCCATGCCGTACACGGTGTCGATATGATCGAAGTTTGGGTCAAGCTGCACAAACTTTTTACGCATACGTTTGATATGCGAAGTAATAGTGGTGTCATCTACCACCATTCTGGACTCATCCATGAGCTGTTGGCGGCTTTTCACATGACCTGGGCGCTTAATGAGCGCATGCAGCATCCAAAACTCTGTCACCGTTAATAGAACGGGCTGGTTCTGCCAGCTTACCGTCATTCTGGACACGTCTACTTTTAAGTCGCCAACTTTTAGCTCATCTTTTTGCTCTGTTGGGGCAGCAAGTAAATCCGTACGCCTGAACAAGGCTGCAATGCGCGCAAGCAAGTGGGCCATGCTGATATCTTTAGTCAGGTAGTCATCCGCGCCCATTCTAAGGCCGCTGATAGTATCTACATCGTTATCTCGTGCAGTAAAAAAGATGATAGGTAGGGTTTGTGAAAGGCCTCGCAGTTGCTGGCACAGCATAAAGCCACCTTCTATTTCGTCTTTCAAACCAATATCGATAATGGCTAAGTCGGGTAGGGTGTGGTTGAACGCTTCAGCTGCTGACGGTCTGTCCTCATAGGCATTTACGCTATAACCTTGCGCTTTCAGCGCCATAATGTAATTTTCGCGAATGGCCGCGTCATCTTCCACTAATGCAATTGTCTTTGGCATACATTAACCCGCAAATATAATTCTGATAGAGCGCACACTATACCTATGAATGGCAGCTGTTGCCTAAGTTCGGCATAAAATCCTCAAGCCTGCCTCATTTATGCCATATTTGTGAGTGGCCATCGTGAAATTTTAGCTGGTATAACATTGAGAAACGCGACTTTGAATAAGGCTCTGCGCGTTCCTCTACACGCTGATTGTACAGGCATTTTAAATCACCACCACATTTCCACAATTGCGCGCTTTTTTTGCCATGTATACCGCGTTTAATAGCAATTGTCTGTCGAGTTCAGTGTAAAGCTTTTAAGTGCACCAAACGAGCAAGGCAGGTTGTACTGTTTCTCCATCTTTTATTGAAAGTTAAGCGTGAAACAGTGCCGTGGAAGCGGTAAGGCTGAACTTCTACGTAAAAGTTTCAATTGGCTTATAGCTACCCTTTGCGCTGCGTGCTACCCCAACGGTACGCAGCGCTTTTTTATTAGGGTTGAAAAAAGGTGTTTCCGCTCTCACGTAGTAAATCAGTTATGCGAAAGCTTAAACTGTTTTAAGCAACCACTAAACGCGAGTGTATTCATTTAATAGCATGAACTGGGTTACACTTCGTTTGCTATACATTGTTAGCTCAAGATAGCTACATCTCACTCAAGTTGGTTAGGGCGTGCTGACCTTTGGTGTGCATCAAAGGTCAATACGTCTTAGTGGTCACACTCTCACTACGGGCAAATCATGAAAGCGTTGGACATTAAAGGGTTAACCAAAACCTACAAAGGTGGCGTACAGGCATTAAAAGGCGTCGACCTCACAGTAGAAGAAGGGGACTTCTTCGCATTACTCGGCCCAAACGGGGCGGGTAAATCTACCACTATTGGTATTATCAGTTCACTTGTAAACCAAACCAATGGCAGTGTGTCGGTGTTTGGTTATGACCTCACAACGCAAAAAGAGCAAGCCAAAGCCTGCATTGGGCTGGTGCCACAAGAGTTCAATTTCAACCAGTTTGAAACTGTACTGCAAATTGTATTGAATCAGGCAGGTTACTACGGTGTGCCGCGCAGTATTGCGAAAGAGCGCGCTAAAAAATACCTTGCCCAGCTTGACCTGTGGGAAAAACGCGATGCCCGCGCGCGTGAGCTATCGGGCGGTATGAAGCGAAGACTGATGATTGCTCGCGCACTCATGCATGAGCCGAAATTGCTTATTTTAGATGAGCCAACCGCGGGCGTAGATATTGAAATTCGCCGCTCTATGTGGGGCTTCTTAGAAGAGATTAACCGTCAGGGGATTACCATCATCCTCACTACTCACTATCTTGAAGAAGCAGAAATGCTGTGTCGCAATATCGCCATTATTAACAAGGGCACCATTGTAGAGAACACCAGCATGAAAGCTTTATTGTCTAAACTAAGCCTAGAAACCTTTGTGTTGGATATCAAAATTCCAGATGGTGTGTCGAATACGGACAACCTACTAACGGGCTTTGAACACCGTTTGATTGACGACCATACCCTTGAAGTTGATGTTGAGAAAACCGAAGGGTTGAACCCTGTTTTCACGCAGCTAAGTGAAAAGGGTATTCAAGTAATGAGCATGCGCAATAAATCAAATCGCCTTGAAGAGCTATTTGTGCGTTTAGTTGAATCAGCGAAGCAAGCTGGCTAAACCCACAGCAGGTAAAGGTGAAAAACATGAAAACTGAAAGTACACAAATGAACACAGAAGAAAACGTGGGTTGGTTTAAGCAAAACTATGTGGCGCTTACCACTATTTGGATAAAAGAATGCACGCGCTTTTTGCGCATATGGGTACAAACCCTTGTGCCGCCAGCTATTACAATGAGTTTGTACTTCGTTATATTCGGTAGCCTCATCGGCAACCGTATTGGAGAGATGGGCGGTTTTACTTATATGGAGTTTATTGTGCCCGGCCTTATTATGATGTCGGTGATCACAAACTCCTACGCCAACGTGTCCTCTTCATTTTTTAGTGCTAAATTTCAGCGCAATATTGAAGAGCTGTTGGTGTCACCAGTGCCCACCTCGGTCATCATTCTTGGGTATGTGGGCGGCGGCGTGGCCCGCGCCATACTGATAGGTATTATCGTTACCTTAGTGTCGCTGTTTTTCGTTGATGTGCAAATCCATCACCTCGGCATTATTGCGCTCACTTTGCTGCTTACCTCTACCTTGTTCGCAACGGCAGGCTTAATTAATGCGGTGTTTGCGAAAACTTTTGATGATATTAGCGTAGTGCCCACGTTCGTACTAACGCCTTTAACCTACTTAGGTGGCGTATTCTATTCGTTGTCGCTTTTACCTGAATTCTGGCAGTGGGTTAGCAAAGCGAACCCGGTTGTGTATATGGTTAACGGATTTCGTTATGGGTTCTTAGGTGTTTCTGATGTAAACGTGACCTTATCGCTCACATTGCTGGTAGGCTTCAATGCGCTGTTATTTAGCGTAGCGTACTACCTACTTAAAACGGGGAAAGGTATTCGTAGCTAATGGCCAGCGGTAATTCTAGAGAAATCACAACATCGCAGGTAGGTATTCACGATAAGTTAGACGACTTAGTGAAAAAGTACCAAGCGAGTGAAAATAAGCGACCTATTAGCGACCATACACAAGCCGCGTTTGATGATGTCAGCGCGTGGCTCGATGGCTTTAGCGGCGAGATCATTTTAGATTCATGCTGCGGCGTTGGCGAAAGTACGGCGAATATTGCAAGAGCAAACCCCGATGCGCGTGTTATCGGTATCGATAAGTCGGCGCTGCGGGTGGATAAACACGAGCATTACAGCGCACAGCAAGATAACTATCGGGTCATTCGTGCCGATGTGAACGACTTTTGGCGCTTAGTAAAGCAGTCTAATTGGAACGTGACTCAGCACTTTCTGCTGTATCCCAACCCCTATCCTAAAAAGACGCAGGTTCAAAAGCGCTGGCACGGTAGTGCGGCCATGGTGGACCTGATGGCGATCACTCCAAATATTGAAGTGCGTAGCAACTGGCTTATTTATCTAATGGAATTTGCGCAAGCGGCTAAACATTACGGCATGGTATCTGATTTATCTGAAGTTACTGGCGATGATCACATGACGCCGTTTGAGCGAAAGTACCGAGGGAGCGGTCAATCGTGCTGGCAGCTTAACTGCCGTAGCGAAGAAAGTTGAGTCTGCTATAGCAGCAAGAAATACTGAAAGCTGATAAAAGTGGGGTGAGATGAAAATCTCGCCCCGTTTGTTATTCAAATTTGTATATTTCGCATGTTAATGGCGCGCAGTGGCACTTCGCACATTCGCCATGGGCGGACTAAACACATACCCCTGTGCATAACGAATGGGCAGGCGTTTTACGCGTTCTAGATGCGCCTCATCTTCTACGTGCTCGGCAATAGTGCTTACTCCATGGCGTTCACATAGCGACAGCAGATAGTCTACATATTCCCTCACTGCCTCTTGTTCGTCATAGTGTTTAATTAGCCCGCCAGCGAGCTTAATCCCCCGAACCGGCAAGTTCATAAGCGCACGTATATTGCCTGGGCATGACCCAACGTTGTCGATGAAAACGCCCAGCCCCACATGCATGCTTTTTTCGATAAATGCAGTAAGGCTTTTCGGATTGGATAGGGCAGTAGAAGCACTCACTTCTATACTTACACGCTCCGGCGTGGGATAGCTTGCTAAATGGGTGATGAGGGTATTAGTAAGCTCTACATTGTGAAGGTCATTGGCAGTTATATTGATGTTCCAAGGGATATTAACGTCGTGAAAATAGCTGGCACATTGCACAAACATGCTCGCTGCAAGCGTATTTACGTGTTGTTCGCGCTCTATAAGGTAGAGAAATTCGCTAGGTAAAAAAGTCTTATCACCTCGGGTTATTAAGCGTGCCAGGCACTCGTAGCGCCATACTCCTTGGCTTTGTAAGTCAACGATGGGTTGAAAATAAGGCACGATATCATCGATAGAGAAATCCTCGGAAATTTCACGAATGGGCATAAACAGACCCCCTTGCTTTGAAGCAGTACTTTATCGCAGCGATGAATGCTTGAATGTGAGTTCAATGGCTACTTAGGCTCGCAATTAGAAGATGGAAAACCAATACGAGAGACCCGTGTTGGTACTATTCATAAATTAAATATAGTAGAGACTGATAAAATTTGCGGTACAAAATTCGGGGGAATTCGTTTAAATACGTGTGCAGAGTTAACCGCTTCATAAGTTTTTTGCATGTCATAAAACGTTAATAGTCGCTTAAATGCCGTGCGCTAACCCTTGGCGAGCATTGCAATCTGATGTAAAGTGCGACACCCTGAAAGTATTGTGATAAGTTTTCAGGTTTGGCAACGAATGGACCGCGTCAACGCGCATTAGCCCAGCCGATGTACCGTTAAGGGATATGTTGGATAAATAGCTGCACCAGTCGCAAAGTAATTGTGTCGAATGCTATTTGGCTAAAAGGAAAAGTAAGTGTCAGGCCGGTGTCCTACAAAACCGCCTGTTGATTTCGCCCAATAAATGTAAGCGAAATGTGTGATTGTTTTAAGTATGAGGTGTGTTGAGTGGGTGAAGCGCAAGTTAGTTTAGAGCACCTGTTTAGGGTCTTTACCAAGCCTGAACACAAAGACTCAAAGCTGGCTCAAATAGAGCAGCATTTATCTGACAATATCTTAGATTTTTTGTCGCAGCACGTAGTGACAAAAAAGACGTCGTTAGAAGAAATTGAAAAAGACTTTTCAGACTCCAAGGTGCCTGAGTCACCCGAGTTTGTGTCTACTCATGCTGAAAGCTTGTTAGATAAGCTTGTTGCGCATTCAGTTAATACTTACTCGCCTACCTTTATTGGTCACATGACCTCAGCGTTGCCCTATTTTCACCTGCCGCTTTCTAAGTTAATGGTCGGGCTTAACCAGAACCTGGTTAAGATAGAAACCTCTAAAGCCTTTACGCCGCTAGAACGTCAAGTATTGGGTATGATGCACAACCTTGTGTACGATCAGCCTCAAAGCTTTTACGACAACCATCTACACAGTGCGGCCCATTCTTTGGGGGCATTTTGCTCTGGCGGAACCATTGCCAACATCACTGCCTTATGGGTGGCTCGCAACAAATTACTAGGCCCACAAAAAGGGTTTTCTGGCGTGGCAAAAGCAGGTCTTGCCGCTGCCTATCGTCACTACGACATTAACAATTTAGGCGTGATGTGCAGTAAACGTGGGCACTACTCGCTGTCAAAGGCTGTGGATGTATTGGGGTTAGGTCGTGAGCAGTTATTAACTGTGCCTGCGCCGAAACAAACCCTCGACCCATCGAAAGCCCTTCGCATTGGTAAACGTTATCAAGAGGAAGGTAATAAGCTTCTGGCAATTGTTGGGGTAGGCGGCACCACCGAAACAGGGTACGTAGACCCGCTGGATGAGCTTGCTGACGTAGCCAAAGAGTTAGGCTGCTGGTTCCATGTAGACGCAGCCTGGGGCGGCGCTACGCTGTTCTCGGCGCGCTATCGCGACAGACTAAAAGGTATTGAACGCGCAGACTCTGTCACTATTGATGCACATAAGCAAATGTACGTGCCAATGGGCGCAGGAATGGCGCTTTTCAAAGACCCACAAAATGCCAATGCGGTAAGGCATCACGCGCAATATATTTTGCGTGCAGGCTCTAAAGACTTAGGTGCTACCACGCTTGAAGGCTCCCGAAACGGTATGGCCATGATGGTGTACTCGGCGCTGCATATATTCGGTCGCAAAGGGTACGAGCTACTTATTGATCGCAGCATTGATAAAGCCAAAGACTTTGCGCAGATGATTGATAAAGCCCAAGACTTTGAATTGACGACCACACCTATTCTATCACTGTTGACCTATCGCGTTTGTCCCGCTGAAGTGCAGGAAAAGCTGAAGCATGTGAATGCTAAAACCCGCAACGCTATTAATGAGAAGGTTGACGCCCTTGTTGTTGCGGTACAAAAGCAGCAGCGTGAAGCAGGTAAGTCTTTTGTGTCTCGTACTCGCCTGGAAGCGCCGGATTACCCTTCCCAGTGTATTACCGTGTTTCGCGTAGTGTTAGCGAATCCGCTTACTAGCCATAACGACTTGGCCGCAATTTTGGCTGAGCAACACTTAATTGCGAAAGAGACTCAGGCTTGGAAAGAGCTAATGGATTTCGTTCGCGAAACAGAAACCGTTGCGTCTTAAAGACTTCAGCAGCAACAAATAAAAAAACGCCCGATACAGGCTCTGTTTAGGAGTCATGCATCGGGCGTTTTCTTTTGTAGTTCGAGACTATCCGCGAGGATTGGTATTACGCTTAATCTCGCGTAATTTGCATATTATCAATTAAGCGTGTCTTGCCCATAAACATAGCAACAAGCAGAACTAATTCTTTGTCGCTATCGTTAGCTGGTTCAAAGGTGGCGGCGTTAACTACCTGACAGTAGTCTTTCTTAAAGCCTTTTGCTTCAAGGTTACTGACCATGGCATTTTCAAGCTGAACAAAGTCGGTGTTACCACTTTCTATGCCCGCTTTTAAGCGCTGCATTTCTGCAAAAATAGCACTCGCCGTCGCTTTTTCAGTGTCCGTCAGGTAGCCATTTCTAGAGCTCATTGCCAAGCCTGACGTTTCGCGCTCTGTAGGCACCCCGTGAACCTTCACTGCCATTGATAAATCGCGAGCTAACGCGCGAATAACTTGTAGCTGCTGGAAGTCTTTTTCACCAAAAAACGCATCGTCGGGCTGTACCATGTTGAAAAGCTTGGTCACCACGGTAGCGACGCCGCGAAAATGGCCAGGGCGACTGGCGCCACAATGCGAGTCTGAAATGCCGGGCACTTCAACGAACGTCTGCGCATCCAGACCTGCCGGATACATTTCCGCTACGCTAGGTAAAAACACCGCGTCAGCACCCACAGAAATAAGCTTAGCTTTATCTTCTTCGATAGTGCGTGGATAGGCGTCTAAATCTTCGTTCGCACCAAATTGCATGGGGTTAACAAAAATGCTAACCACCACTTTGTCGTTGTGCGCTTTCGCTTTTTTAACTAGTTTGAGATGACCATCGTGCAGGTTGCCCATAGTGGGTACAAAACCTACGGTTTCACCATTACGTCGCCATGCGTTCACCGTGCTGCGTAATGCTGAAATACTATCAACCACCTTCATAATTTACCTCGTTACTCGAAGCTGTGTTCAGCCGATGGGAACGCACCGCTTTGCACATCTTCAATATATTTTGATACGGCTTTGCGCATATCGCCGGTTTCTACAAGGTAGTTCTTTGAGAACTTCGGCATATAGTTTGCGCTGATGCCAAACATGTCGTGCATCACCAGAATTTGACCGTCGGTATCTTTGCCTGCGCCTATACCGATTACCGGTATGGTTAGGGCTTCGCTAACCGCTTTGCCTAGCGATGAAGGCACGCATTCAAGCACTAATAACTGAATACCGGCTTCTTCCAACGCTTTCGCTTCGCTAAGCAGTTTTTCAGCTTGGCTCGCTTCGCGGCCTTGTACTTTAAAACCACCGAAAACGTGCACTGACTGAGGCGTTAATCCTAAATGGCCACACACAGGTACGCCACGCAGGTTTAAGCCTTTGATGGTGTCGCACAACCAGCTTCCACCTTCCATCTTAACCATACTTGCACCTGCAGCCATAAGCTTTGCTGCATTGGCGTAGGTTTGCTCAGGAGTGGCGTAAGACATAAACGGCATATCGGCTAATACGAAGGCGCGTTCAGTGCCGCGACGCACACTTTTCGTGTGGTAGGCAATGTCATCGATGGTTACCGGTAGGGTGTCGTCTTCACCTTGAAGGACCATGCCTAAAGAGTCGCCAATAAGAAGGGCGTCAACGCCTTGTTCGTCGAACATTTTGGCGAAGCTGGCGTCGTAAGCGGTTAAAGAGGTGATCTTTTCCCCGGCCTGCTTTTTCTTAAGCAAGCCCGATACAGTTACTTTCTTCATGACATGTCTCAGATTGATATTGTTGGTATCGTGTGGCGAACTATACGGATTTTGCCGCTAATTGGAAGAGCGCAGGCGACGAAGTCCATCCAGCGAGCAGTTAGCGACCCATGCCGAGATGGGTTTGCCATCGTGCATAACCATATTGGGCGCAATTTCAAACAGCGGCACCATAACGAACTCGCGTTCTGCCATGCCGTAATGAGGAATGATTAAGTCTGCGGTGTCGATAGTTTCGCTGCCGTACAACAAAATATCCAAATCCAACGTGCGTGGTCCCCAGCGCTCACCTTTGCGCTCACGGCCTTCTTCCAGTTCAATGCGTTGCAGCTGCTTCAATAAGCCGTGCGGCTTTAACGAGGTCTCAATTAAGCACACCGCGTTAATATAGTCAGGTTGATCTTGCGGCCCCATCGGTTTACTGGAGTAAAGTGAAGAGGTTTTAAGTACGCGGGTGTCTTCGATTTGACCTATCGCATCAAACGCGCGCTGGGCTTTTCCTTGGCTATCGCCGAGGTTGCTACCTACACCAATGTACACGTGCTCTTTATGCATCAGGACCTCGCTTCGCTGGTTTACGCTTGCGCTTACGCGGGGCACCTTTTGCGCCGCCTTCGCTTTTGCGAAGGGCGTTAAGCATGCCTTTCTGCTTACCGTTGTCAGCGTGCTGGAAGTGCGTCCACCACTGAGCTAGCTCTAATAGATCGCCACCTTCAATTTGGCCTCGGGCAAGCAAAAAGTCATAGCCTGCTCTAAATTTAGGGTGCGTAAGCAATTGGAAAGCGCGACGGCCAAAGCGCTTAGGTAGACGTTGCTGTAAAATCCAGATGTCCCGAACCACGGTAGAGAAGCGTTTAGGGATCATAATACGTTGTGTTTGACGTGCGATGACCTCGCCTGACGCAATATTAAATGCATCGTGAGCATTTAAGCCAGACTCGCTTTGTAAGCGTTGTGACTCTTCTTCAACCGGATACCAGAGTAGTGCGGCGTAAAGGAACGCTGGCGTAACACGCTGGTCGCTATTAATGCGCTCGTCGGTATTGGCAAGTACACGACGTACAAACTGCATTTCACGGCTGTTTTCATCTTTCAAAAACGGCGTTAGCTGAGGGAACAAAGGCTCGATTAAGCCGTATTCGTGCAGCATTAAGAAAGTTTCTTCTCCCTTACCCGATAAAAACAGTTTAAGGGTTTCTTCAAACAAGCGCGCAGGTGGAATGTTCTGTAAAAGGTTTGCCAGAGATTTAATCGGTGCAGCAGTTTTTGCTTCAATGCGCATGCCAAGCTTAACGGCAAAGCGCACCGCACGTAACATGCGTACCGGATCTTCACGGTAGCGTGTTTCCGGGTCGCCAATAAGCTCAACTTCTCGTTTTTCTATGGCGGCTAAGCCATTAGCGAAGTCTTTTACCGTAAAGTCTGCCACGCTGTAATACATGGCGTTAAAGGTAAAGTCACGGCGTTCAGCATCTTCTTCAATGGTGCCAAATACGTTATCGCGTACTAATTGACCGTGAGCGTCGCGCTTTGCGACAGCCTTGCCCTTGGGAAGGTTTTCGTCTTCGTCTGACTCTTGGTGATGCCCGCGGAACGTGGCTACTTCAATGATTTCACGGCCAAACACAATGTGGGCCAAACGAAAGCGCCTGCCGATAAGGCGGCAATTTCTGAACAAGCCTTTAATTTGTTCAGGTGTGGCGTTCGTCACCACGTCGAAATCTTTTGGTTCGTGACCCATCAAAATGTCGCGTACACAGCCTCCTACCAAATAGGATTCGAAGCCAGCTCCATTAAGGCGATACATTACTTTTAATGCATTTGCGCTTACATCTTCGCGAGATATACCGTGTTCTCCACGGGTCATAGTCCTTGGCTTTAAAGCGTTAGGAGACGAACTCTCTTTTGAAAAAGCGCGCTTAACAGATTTAAAAACACGATGAATGATGATGGTATCTCCGCAGACTATAAAGGTTCGCTATAATAAGTGGATTCATGCTGTGGAACAATAATTTCGGGTGTTTTCACTACTTTTTTCCTATTCCACATTGAAATAGCCGTCTTAAGCGCCGAATCAATATCACCAAATTCTGAGGCATTTGGAAAGGAAAAGCCTAAAAAGTGCATCACACGCACGAGATTATCTAAAGCTGTTTCGTTTTTAACTGGCGCTGCACGGTTTTGTTTACTTAGTTTTCTGCCTGGTGCCACGGCAGCGACCGGCACGTGACCGTATTCAGGAGTAGAATAGCCCAGCGTGTGATATACGGCGCGCTGTAAAGGCGTGACATCAATTAAATCACACCCTCTAATGACATGGTTAACTTGCTGAAATACGTCATCTAAAATCACGACAAGGTTATACGAAAATAAGCCGTCTCGACGTTTCAGTACTACGTCTTCGGCTATTAAATCGGAGCTTGAATTAGAGGGCATAACTTTGCCCATAAGCACGTCATCAAAGGCTTCAAGTTGAGTATCTACTTTTAAACGAACTGCACAATCCTGTGTGTTGGAGTGCACTGGCTCAGTTCGACAGTGGCCGTTATAAACACCGCCCATGGCTTTAATTTGCTTACGTGTGCAGGTACAAAAATAGGCTTTTTGTTGTGTAAGTAAGTCATCGAGAACCGCTTGATAACGGGCATGTTGTTGGCTTTGATAGATGACGTCGCCGTCCCAATACAGGCCGTGGGCTTCTAGGGTAGTGAGTATGTCTTTATCTACACCTTCAATACAGCGCGGCTCGTCTATATCTTCCATGCGTAGCAGCCATTTTCCGTTATGGCTTTTGGCATCTAGGTAGCTGGCAACAGCGGTAACTAACGAACCGAAGTGAAGTTGGCCGGATGGAGAGGGAGCAAAGCGCCCTACATAGTGGTTATGCATAATAAAGGCTTAACAAAAAGCCCCATCTTTTCGGGATGAGGCTTTCTATATCAACGTAATCGAGGCTAGTAACTTAACCTTGAAGTTGTTTTTCTTTGATTTCAGCCATGGTCTTACAGTCGATACATAAATCTGCTGTAGGACGAGCTTCTAAGCGACGAATACCAATTTCGATACCACATTGGTCACAGAAGCCGAAATCGTCTTCTTCAATTCGCTTAAGCGTTTTTTCAATTTTCTTTATTAGCTTACGCTCACGGTCACGTGTACGTAACTCAAGGCTGAACTCTTCTTCTTGAGCTGCACGGTCTACAGGATCAGGGAAGTTTGCTGCTTCATCCTTCATGTGCGTTACTGTACGGTCAACTTCTTCACGAAGTTGATTGCGCCATGCTTTAAGCAATAGACGGAAGTGCTCCATTTGGGGCTCGCCCATGTACTCTTCGTCAGCTTTTGGCTCGTACGGCTGTAAACCTGCCAGCGCTAATAGTCCTAGGGATTTTGTTTCTTTTCCTGTTGGCATCTGCCACATCTCCTACACTACGACATCCATCTTGTCCTGATTGGACCGATATCTATATCAGACTCGACAACTTCAGGCAATCAATCGTGTCTATGTAATTATTATGCTGGTGTATTGCTTTCATAAATTAGCCAGGTGTTTTTTCATTTAGCCCGCTGGCTACCAGCAAACGCATTAGTGCGTTCTCCCACTAAAACAAGGCGCAAATATGAAGGCGAAATGAAAAAAATCAACCTATTTTTTATAAAATCAAAGGGAGTGTTTGATTTAATAGGATTTTTTGTTCGTCTATTATACAGCTTGCCGCCAAAACCGTTACGCCAGCGTTTGCGGCAATCTTTACGCTTTCTGCATAAGTTGGATCAATATGCTCGGCCACTTGTACACTTTCGATGGCGGTGTGTTGTACGCAGAATAATAGATTGGTTTTTATACCACTGTCAGATAAACGAGCAAGTTCTAAACAGTGCTTCGCGCCGCGTTGCGTGACTGCGTCGGGGAAGAACCCTTTGTTTTCATCTGCTAAGGTGACGGATTTAACTTCCATATACTCAGTAACACTCTGATGTTCGGCATTTTTTCGAGTTAATGCAAAGTCGAACCGGCTATTGGCGGTAGGGGGTGTTACTTCTGCTTTCCAATCTGTGATGTCTGAAAATTCGCTTAGCACCTTGTTATCTAGCGCTTCCGCCACCAGTTTATTAGCATTGTGCGTATTAATGCCGATGAAGTGACCATCAAATGTTTGGGCTAGCTCCCATGTATACTTGAGTTTTCGATTTGGGTTGGTGGACTCACTTAAAAAGACAGTGTATCCAGGAACAGCGCAGCCAGTCATAGCGCCAGTATTTGGGCAATGTGCAGTTACAATAGTGCCGTCGTCTAACTCAACATCGGCAAGAAATCGCTTGTACCTTTTTATAAGGGTGCCGCGTAATAAGGAAGGTGAAAACTTCATGTGTCGCCTTTTTTAGAATGTAGGTGAAAACACGTTAGTGTGTTTCGCTAATTGATATGTGTGCTTTTGAACGAGCACGTATAGCGTATGCGCTTAGCGAACAAAGCGTATGTGGTTAGCGAACAACAAGCGCAGTAAACAAGGCGCCAAAGAGTAACAAACATTTGTGCAAGCGCAAAAAGCGCTTTGCAATAATATAACGATGTAATAAGGAATAAAACGCGATGGCAGAATTTACCGTTAGCCTTTCTAGAAACAGTGCTGAAGCAGTGTGGGGCGAGAGTGCTAAGCTTTCTTTCACTGAATCAGGTGCAGTTATTCACCTGCCTGACGACAAGCTTAATGAGCGTTTAATTCAGCAAGCGGCAAGAAAACTAGATGGCTTAAGCCTGCCAGCAGTTACGCTAAGCGGTGATTGGCACAAAGAGCAGCAGTGGGCTTTTGCACTTAGCTTCACGCGTGCGCGCAAACCAGCGTTAATAAAATGGGCCGAAACGGCTGACAAAGAAGCGCTAGAGCAAGAATATGCGGCGTTACTATTTACCCGTCAGCTGGTAAACGAAACACCTGAAGATCTAAGCCCTGAAACCTTAGCAACCCGAGCAGCACAGTGGCTTAAGTCACTGGGTGGTGACAAGGTCACTTACTCAATGACGGTAGGTGAAGATCTTAAAGAGCAGGGCTGGATTGGCATTTATAATGTGGGCCGCGGTAGTGAACGTCCGCCTGCAATGCTGGTACTTGATTACAACCCAACAGGTAATACGGATGCGCCGGTTGATGCCGTGCTAGTTGGAAAAGGCATCACGTTCGACAGCGGTGGCTACAGCATTAAATCAAGCGAAGGCATGTTAGATATGAAATGTGACATGGGCGGCGCAGCGACGGTAACAGGGGCATTAGGGCTATCTATTTCTCAAGGCAGTGAAAAGCGTATTCAGCTTATTTTGTGCTGTGCAGAAAACCTTATTAGCGGTCACGCTTATAAGTTGGGTGATGTGCTTACCTATAAAAATGGGGTAACCGTTGAAGTGGTTAATACCGATGCTGAAGGACGTTTAGTGTTGGCTGATGGCCTTATGGCGGCAACAGAAACGGGCGCACCGCTGATTATTGATGCAGCAACACTAACCGGTGCTGCAGTGGTTGCACTGGGTTCTGATTACCATGGCGTATTCTCGTTAGATGATAATGCCCGCGAACAAATGCTTAAAGCAGCAAAGGCAGAAAACGAACGTTTTTGGCCGCTACCACTTGAAGATTTCCACGCAGAGCGCTGTCCATCGGCGTTCGCAGATACAGCAAACAGTCGCCCGATGAAAGGTGGCGGTGGTGGCGGTGCATCAAACGCTGCGGGCTTCTTATCACGTTTTGTTAAGCCAGAAGGCTGGGTACATTTGGATTTAGCCGCTGCTTACCATGGCGGGGCAACATCTGAAATGCCGGTAGGGGCAACAGCGAAAGGTATTCGCTCAATTGCGAGAATGCTGAAAGACTTTAGTGCATAAATAAAAAGGGCGTGGCTTTGTAAAAAATCACGCCCTTTTTCTGTAAATTAGATCCCGCCTAAACGCTCGGCTAGCGTTTTATAGCGTTCAACGTCGCCACTTTCGAAAAGTGGGTTACCGTCGGTGTCTTTATCTTTCGAAACCAAAAGGCTTTCACGCTCAAGGCGCTCTACGCGCACTTCTTGTACGCCAAGAAAAGCAGCCACTTCTTTAACAGTCATCAAACTCATTGCAATATTTCCTATTTTTGGTTGTTCTTATTGAGGATTAACAGGTTCCAACGCCGAACAATGCGCAGAACAAAACGTTAAACAAAATGATGTTACCCACTATTACATCAAAAGCTCTGGAGATAAGACATTATCCAAAAGGTGTAGAAAAAGCCAATTGGGCTGTTTGAATTCTGACCGTGAATAAGGCGAAAACACCGCTTAGAAATGACAAACACTTCTCCCTACGCTTTAGTAAAGCGCACTTTCGTTATTTTTCGAGTATTTTTTGCAGGCTCTAGATAAATGAAAAACAATCATGCCTTAAAAGGTGTTTTTAACTAAGTCAGCTTGGTTTACCATTGCGCGCCTAAAACGACCATCAGTAAGAACTTTGAGTTATACTCAATGGTTTACGCGCAAACGGGCTTAGCCTCACAACCGGAGACAGTAAAAAAATGGATACTTGGTCTGCTGCCATCATGCTCTTTTTGATCATGGATCCCTTAGGTAACCTCCCTGTGTTCATGTCGGTACTCAAATCGATAGAACCAAAGCGTCGTCAAGTCATCCTAATTCGAGAATTATTATTCGCTCTTGGCATCCTGTTTCTCTTTTTGTTCAGTGGCCAATCGGTTCTCAACTTTCTGAACGTGGAACAAGAGACTGTAAGTATCGCTGGGGGAATTATTCTGTTCCTTATTGCGCTTAAAATGATTTTTCCATCATCGGGCAACCCCAGTGGATTAGCTGTAGGTGAAGAGCCTTTTCTAGTACCTCTAGCTATTCCTATGATAGCGGGCCCTTCAACGCTGGCTGCGCTTATTCTTCTTGCCAACCAAGCGCCAGACAGAATGGCTGACTGGTCGATTGCGCTTGCGGCTTCATGGTCGATAAGCGCAGTGATCTTACTATTTTCAAATGTGTTCCATAAAATTCTGGGGGAGCGCGGTCTAGTTGCGATGGAGCGATTAATGGGTATGATCCTAGTTATGATTGCTATCCAAATGTTGCTGGATGGCGTTACCCAATATTTCATGCATGCCACTGGAGCCCTTTAAATGGCAAAGCAAAAACTTAATACCTTTGGGCGCGTTCGCGCCTTGGAAGGCTGGAAAGCCGTTGCATTCGGTGCTGCATTACTTGAGCGTATGCTACCCAACTACACGCTTTTCTGTGAATTAACGGAAAGTGGTGATGCAAGCGCATTGCGCAACTGTTTGAATTTGGTGTGGGAAACGTTGAAATCACCCAAGAGCAAATTCAACATTGCGGTACAGCTTGAGAAAGTTGAAGTGGCTACACCTGATACCAGTGAGCATGAAAACTATGGCGTTTATCCAGCAATTGATGCAGCTATCGGTCTAGCTGGTTTGCTAAATTTGATGGCAGGCGACGATCCGCAAGGCGCAGTGGTCATCAGCAAGTTATCGCAAGGCAGCGTAGAAGCCTATTTGCTAGAAAGCGAAGAAGCCGATGACGAGACTATAAAAGGGCATCCGCTGATGGAGTTTGAAGTTGAGGTACAAAACGAATTGCTTGATTATGTAGAGCAAGCCAAATACCCAGCGAAAGCGGCAGACGAAATGAAGGCACTTGCCTTGGAAGCTGGAATCTCCAATATTGGTCTTGAGCTTTAATGACAATGCAACTTGATCTTGCTTAGGTAAAACGAGCAACAGATCCTTAGCTCTTATGCTCAATAAAAGCCGTGTACTTAGTTAAAGGTCACGGCTTATCTCTCCTCAATTGAGGCACTTCAATCGTTATCAATCAACATATCTCAATTAACATATAGCGCAGCGCGCTAGTTTGTTTGTCTTTAATGATTTGCCAATGGGCGGGGAGAGCGGGTGTTGTTAGCGCACTTTCGTGCTCTAAATACACCACGCTACCACTATGAACAAGTTTGTTATCTTCTAGCGCAGCCAGCGTAGGTGCTACCAATGATTTCGCAAAAGGCGGATCGACAAAAACAATATCGTAAGGCGCTTGGCTGATGCCTTTTAAAATACCTAGTGCGTCCCCTTGATGAACGGTTGCTGACGCCAGTTCATTTGCTTTTAATAAGGTAAGATTACTTTTAAGCTGGCTTGCTGCCTGTTTATCCAGCTCTATAAAATCACAATGTGCTGCATAGCGAGACAGAGCTTCTAAACCTAGTCCACCAGAACCCGCAAATACATCCAAGCAGCGTGCATCGTTTATGTACGGCATTAACCAGTTAAACAAGGTTTCTTTGTTTCTGTCTGTAGTTGGCCTTAACCCTTCTGCATTGAGTACGGGTAACTTTCTACCACGCCACTGGCCACCGATAATGCGTATTTGCCCAGGACTATTTGTGCTTTGGGTTTTCCCTGATTTTTTCCCTTTTTGGGATGAATAAGGTTTTTTTGCAGAAGATGGTGCCCGAGTAGGGCGAGAAACTCGCTTCATAGTGGCTGACAATGGTATCATGCGTTCATACATTAGGCGGCAAGTGTAGCCGAAATTGCTAAGAATTTATAAGGATTTGTCCTAACGATGTCGAAACTTTTTGGCTGGTTCAGTAAGAACAAAAAAGCAGAGAAACAAAAAGCCCAAGCGGAAGAAGAAGCCCGCGCAAAGGCAGAGGCTGAAGCACAGGCGAAGGCGCAAGCGGAAGAAGAGGCCCGCGCAAAGGCGGAGGCTGAAGCGCAGGCGAAGGCGCAAGCGGAAGAAGAAGCGCGCGCTAAGGCAGAAGCTGAAGCACAGGCGAAGGCTAAAGCGGAAGAAGAGGCCCGCGCTGAGGCAGAAGCTGAAGCACAGGCGAAGGCTAAAGCCGAAGAAGAAGCGCGCGCTAAGGCAGAAGCTGAAGCACAGGCGAAGGCGCAAGCGGAAGAAGAGGCTCGCGCAAAGGCAGAAGCTGAAGCAGAGGCGAAGGCTAAAGCTGAAGAAGAAGCGCGTGCAAAGGCAGAAGCTGAAGCACAGGCGAAAGCCCAAGCGGAAGAAGAAGCGCGTGCAAAGGCAGAAGCTGAAGCACAGGCGAAAGCCCAAGCGGAAGAAGAAGCCCGCGCAAAGACAGAGGCTGAAGCACAGGCGAAGGCGCAAGCGGAAGAAGAGGCTCGCGCTAAGGCAGAAGCTGAAGCGCAGGCGAAGGCTAAAGCTAAAGCGGAAGAAGAGGCCCGCGCAAAGGCAGAGGCTGAAGCGCAGGCGAGGGCGCAAGCGGAAGAAGAAGCGCGTGCAAAGGCAGAGGCTGAAGCACAGGCGAAAGCCCAAGCGGAAGAAGAGGCTCGTGCAAAGGCAGAGGCTGAAGCACAGGCGAAAGCCCAAGCGGAAGAAGAGGCTCGCGCTAAAGCAGAAGCACAGGCTAAAGCCAAAGCCGAAGAAAAGCCGAAAGAGAAAAAGTCGTTATTTGCACGTTTAAAAGAAAGCCTATCTCGTACAAAAGAAAACCTAGGCAGTGGTATTGTTAGCCTGTTTAAAGGTAAAACCATTGATGATGAGCTGTACGAAGATCTTGAAACACAACTGCTAGTTGCTGACGTGGGCATGGATACTACGCAAAAAATCATCGATCACCTCACCGATAGTGCTTCTCGAAAAGATTTAAAAGATGCCGAAGCCTTGCTGGAGATCATGAAGCAGCAAATGTCGGGAATGTTGTCTCAAGTGAATCAGCCTCTGTCAGAAGTGATGCAGGCCCATGATTCCAGTGAAGGTCCGTTCGTTATCTTAATGGTTGGCGTAAATGGCGTAGGTAAAACCACAACTATTGGTAAGCTGGCTAAGCAGTTCCAGCAAGAAGGTAAGAAAGTGATGCTTGCTGCGGGTGATACCTTTAGAGCGGCGGCGGTTGAACAGCTTCAAGTATGGGGCGAACGCAACGATATTCCTGTAATTGCACAGCACACCGGCGCTGACAGTGCGTCTGTACTTTACGATGCACTAGAAGCAGCAAAGTCGCGCGGCACAGATATCCTTATTGCCGACACGGCAGGGCGATTGCAAAATAAGAACAACTTGATGGAAGAGCTTAAGAAAGTGGTTCGCGTAATGAAGAAAATTAATCCGAATGCGCCTCACGAAGTTATGCTTACATTGGATGCAGGTACAGGGCAAAACGCCATTAGCCAAGCCAAGCTGTTTAATGAAGCCGTGGGCTTAACAGGCATCACGCTTACCAAGTTAGACGGTACAGCGAAAGGCGGCGTTATATTCTCTATTGCCGATAAGTTTAAAATTCCTATAAGGTATATAGGTGTTGGCGAAAGTATTGATGATTTACGCCAGTTTGATGGACAAGAATTTATTGATGCGTTGTTTAGCGAAATGGACACACCTGAAAGCTAAAACCAGCAAAGCGGTAGGGAAAAATAATGATAAAGTTTGAGCAGGTAAGCAAAACCTATCCGGGCGGACAACGTGCGCTAAGCAAGGTGAATTTTCATATTGCGCCGGGTGAAATGGCCTTTTTAACAGGGCATTCTGGCGCAGGAAAAAGCACGCTACTTAAACTTATCAGCCTAATGGAGCGCCCAACAGTAGGGCGCGTTCTTATTAATGGCCACGACCTTAACGCCATTACCCGTCGAGATATTGCCTATATACGCCGCGATATCGGCATGATCTTCCAAAGTCACCAGCTGCTAATGGACAAGTCGGTTTTTGACAACGTGGCGTTACCGCTAGTCATTGAGGGTTACACCCACAAAGAAATTCGCAAGCGCGTAGAAGCTGCGCTTGAAATGGTGGGGCTAAGAGACAAAGCGCGTTGCCTGCCTATTACGTTGTCTGGTGGTGAGCAGCAGCGAGTGGGGATCGCGCGAGCAGTAGTAAATAAACCCCCGTTACTGCTGGCAGACGAACCGACCGGTAACCTCGACCCCAAGCTTTCCATGGAAATCATTCGCCTTTTTGAAGACTTCAATCAAGCGGGCGTGTCAGTACTTATTGCAACCCATGATTTAGGGCTGATTGCTCGCATGCGTTATCGCACGCTGACCCTCAAAAATGGTCAAATGATCACCGATGGCCTTACTGACGACCTTGATGGCACAAGTTCAGCCAGCAGTGAAGGAGGCTGGTCATGAGTATTTTGTTTAAAGGGCGTGCAAAAGGGGCGTCTTCGGCCAAAGTGGGCTTTATCCAATCTATTGTGATGTTCTTTGTCAGCCATGTGCGCCAAGCGCTGGCGAGTCTTGGAGAGCTGTGGCGTCAGCCCCTGGCATCTTTAATGACTATTGGGGTACTAGGCCTGAGTATTACGCTACCTAGTACGCTTTATATCATGGTGAAAAATACTGAGAAAATTACAGCAGGCTGGGATCAGGCGTCAGAAATATCTCTGTTTTTAAAGCCAGATATCAACGCGGCAAGTTCGCAACAGCTGGTGGCACGATTAAACAGCTGGTCTGAAATAGACAGCGTTGTTTATATTCCAGCGGATGATGCGCTTAAAGAATTTCAGCACTTGTCAGGATTGGGCGATGCCATCGCCTATCTAGAGAAAAACCCACTGCCTGATGTAGTGCTAGTAACGCCAAACGAAAAACACGCGTCGCCGACGGCAGCCAAAGCACTGCTAGATAAGCTGCGACAGCAGCGTGAAGTTGATATAGGTAAACTGGATATCGAATGGTTAGAGCGTTTATATGCCGTTATCGATATTGCCAGAGACTTGGTTACGCTAATAGGATTACTACTTTTCATCGCCGTTGTACTAATTATTGGTAACACCATTCGTCTGAATATTTTGAACAAGTACGACGAAATCGTAGTGATGAAGCTGGTTGGCGCAACCGATGCGTTTATCCATCGCCCGTTTTTATATACAGGCTTCTGGTATGGCCTACTGGGCGGATTGATGGCATGGTTTGCCGTTATTATCATACTATGGTGGATGGATAGCAGCATCACTACGTTTGCCGCTATGTATCAGAAGGATTTCAATATCACCGGATTAACCGGTTCGGCATTGCTGACAATGCTGGGACTATCGGTGCTGCTTGGTTTACTGGGCTCACTTATCTCTGTGCAGCGTCATGTAAGGGAAATAGAGCCCAAGTAATCGTAGACGTGAGTATATTCACACGCCTACAGTGCGAAATATATAGGTGCACTGTATGACGTTATTGGCGGTAAGTAGGCGTGTTCTTAGTTTTGTACTTAAGCTATCGCACGGGGATAGTGTGAGGAGATAGCGCTGCGCACTCCATTGCCCCAAATGATGGCTTGGTTATACAGCATATGCAGCTGCTTCTGGTCAATATTAAGCACTTTAGCTTGTTTTATGACATTCATCCAAAGGGCGCTTTCAAAGGCGCGAACCAAAGTCATATAGCTGTTCATTTCTAAGTTCTTGCCAAGTAGTGCATCGTTAACCTCATCGGAAAGCGGCAGCTGCTTTACAATGTCTGTCATAGACTGATCAAGTAACCCTTCAAGAAGCGAAAATAAACCAACCAAAAAGGAGATGGGCGGATTATTTCTAAGACCTCTACGCTCAGCTAGTAAGTCGAAAAACTTAGCGCGAACTAAAGACATATGAATGATTTCAAGGGGCTTTTCATCGCCTAAGTTCGTTAAACTTAATAAAGCGATGAATTTCTTAATCTCTACTTCACCCATGTAATTAAGCGCGTGCTTTAGTGATGTAATTTTGTAACGCTTATTAATAGTGGGGTTATTGATAAACTTCAGCAATAAGAAGCTTAAGGTGGCGTCTCGCTCTATAATTTGGCTGATACGGTCTATGTCAAAGTCGCTGCTAGAGCTTTCGCCCATCAAATCAACAATGTTCATTTTAGACGCAGGAAGCTGTCGTAGAATACGTGCTTCCGGTTGCGAGAAAAAATAACCCTGGAAGAAGTCGAAACCCAAATCTACGCACGTTGAAAAATTATCTTGCGTATCAACCTGTTCCGCCACTAATTGCACGTTCGCATCGTGATAGCGCGGAATGTGCTTTTCAATGGTTTCAAAGCGGGTTTTTGTCACATCGACTTTCACAATATCGATAAGAGGAAATATGTCGTGTTTTGAACCCACCATCATGGGATCATCGATAGCTAGCTTAAAGCCAAGTTGCTTTATGTGCTGGCATGCTTCGAATAGTCCGCTGGTGTTGTCGGATGGATCAGCCAGTTCAACCACTACCGACTCAGGGTTAAGCGATGTAGGAAAGCGCGAAATAATTGTATCTGACGAGAACGTGATAAAAGACGTTTTTTCGCCGCTGATATCATCAAGCCCAAGTGGATGGAAGTGCTCAGAAATATACTTAGCTTTCTCTTCGTTATGTTCCGGATAAGCACCAGACTTGCCATCTCTGAACAGAAGCTCATAGGCGAAAACACTTTTGCTTTTATCTAAAATAGGCTGGCGAGCTATAAACGCGAACATAATCTATTCCTGATACAACACGGTTAAGGTTATTTTTATTGTTATATTTAGAGGCTTAGCTAGCGCTACGTCACACGCTAAGGTTAGGTGTTCTTTAATGTGTAATCCAAAAGAACTGACCCTAGTCTATGATATGTAAGCGCAATCTAACAACTATTCAACGATTAATTTCACATCAACTGGCGTAATCGTAGGCTTAGTTGTCGTTCAAAGCGGCCTTATGAATGTGTTTAGCCCACTTTATCGCTTCGTTGTAATAACTATGCAGAAGACTCTGTTTAACACCATACTTTGTTGCGAATTGCTGAATGCCCGTCCATTTAGCTCTTTCAAAGAATTGTGACAGCGTCAGGCAGTTGCGAAGCACACCAGGGCTTCCGCACAGGGCATCTTTAACGTCGTCACTAATTGGAACCTTGCTGACCAAATCGTCAATTCGCTGTTCCATCATGGCATCAAGCAAAGAAAGCAGGCCAGTAAGAAAACCTTTTAACGGGTCATCGGCACCTTTAAGCTGGGTGTAGACCAGTTCACAGAACTTTGCGCGAACAAGCGCCATTTGCATTAGCTCAGTAGGCTGACCATCGCTTAGGTTTGCAAGAGCCAGCAGTGATATGAACTTCTTCACTTCTACTTCGCCCATAAAGGTTAACGCGTGTTTAAGTGACGTTATTTTATGTCGCTTGTTGACCAGAGGATTGTTGATAAACCGCAGCAGCAAGTAGGTAAGCGAGGGATCTCGTTCAATGATTTTGTTTACTTCATCGAAATTAAGCTTTGCCTGGCTACTTAGCGTAAGTAACTCCATCATAGTTAGGCTGCTAGGCCCTAACTTTCTGTGCCTTACGATTTCGGGTTTAGCTAGAAAGTATCCTTGGAAATAGTCAAAACCCATATCTTTGAATTTATTGAATTCTTCATAGGTCTCAATTTTTTCTGCAACCAACTGTATTTTGTTCGATTTGAAGCGTTCGACAAGGGCGGGAATTTTTTCGTGGGGGATCTCTGTAATGTCAATTTTGACTATGCTGGTAAATGGAATGAATGCTTCCCACTTCCCTTTCATGTCATAGTCGTCAAGAGCAATAGGATAGCCAAGACCTCGAATATGTTTGCAAGCGGCTACCAGCGCATCATCAACGTCAACGGTTTCTACAATCTCAATGACCACTTTGCTTGCATCCAGAGAGGTCGGAAAACGAAACATAAGTGTGTCGCGGTGAAAGTTGATGAAGGCTTTCTTATCTCCGGTTATCTCCTCAATACCTAAGCTTAAATGGGTAGAGGTAAGAATTTTCGAGGTAGCCTCGTCAGGAGGTATATCGGGAAAGCAGTTATCTTCTCCAACACGAAAAAGTAGTTCGTAGGCGTAAACTTCTCTGTTTACATTAAATATGGGCTGTCTAGCGACGTAAGCAAACATCAAGATCCTCTTTGCTTCACTTGCCTTACTCCTTTCCTTAAGTATTTCCCTTCCAGTCTCTTATAATTGTTGTCTGGAAAATGCTGTACAGCGGTTGTAGTGCAAAATCGATTAATTCAATCTATTATTTTCAGTTTCCAGCCAGAAAAGCAAGGTATAAGATGACATATACAAGGTTTACATACTGTATTGACGCGTAGGCACCTTGCTGACTTATCTTAGAGATAATGGAAATCTTATGTTTCGGGTAACTAGCGTGTAATAAATAAGCGTTGGATTTCATACCAGTGAGATTAGCCTTCACTTTGGTATGTGTAATTAAAGTATAATGATGTAGTGGTTAAATGACCGACCCAAAGGCGCGACGCCAGAAAGTGCAGCGTGTCATTTGATGTGAAGTCGATAGTCTAGGCTTAGTGTTTGCGGTGAATGCATTCGTAAATGGACCGCAAGCTGTAGAGTTGAACTTTTTTTCTTTATTTAGGTCTTGATATTGTAGAAACTGTCACTATAACTACATATTGGTTAGACTTCATATCTTAATTAGGTCTCGCGCAGCTTCGGTTACTTTGCTAATATGAAGCGGCAATAAATGAGGTGAACAATGAGCAACAATTTGCAATCTATGGCCCTGTCAGTGCCACACAGCGGTAGCATTGAAGGCTACATCCAAGCTGTAAGCAGCATTGATATGCTTAGCGCTGAGGAAGAGCGCGAGTTGGCAGTGCGCCTTCGCGAAGACGAAGACTTACAAGCCGCTCGTAAGCTAGTAATGTCACATCTTCGTTTTGTAGTGCACATTGCAAAATCTTACTCAGGTTATGGCTTACCACAAGCCGACTTAATTCAAGAAGGTAACATCGGTCTGATGAAAGCCGTTAAGCGTTTCGACCCAACGGTGGGCGTACGTTTGGTTTCTTTCGCGGTACATTGGATCAAAGCAGAAATTCATGAGTTTGTACTTAAAAACTGGCGAATAGTGAAAGTTGCGACAACCAAAGCGCAGCGCAAACTATTCTTTAACCTTCGTAAGGCGAAGAAGCGTCTTGGTTGGTTTACTCATGACGAAGTGCAAACAGTAGCGAACGAATTAGGCGTGAGTACAAAAGAAGTGCTTCAAATGGAAGCGCGTATGAGTTCTCAAGACCAAGCGTTCGATTTAACTGCGGACGAAGATGAAACAGGCAATTTTGCGCCAGTTCAGTATTTAGAAGACAAATCTTCAGATGTTGAAACTGACGTAATCAACAACGACTGGGATACAGCGGCGAGCAAGCGCTTGTACTCAGCGATTAAAACGCTAGACGAGCGTAGCCAAGATATCATCGAAACTCGTTGGTTAGCAGACAACAAGATTACTCTGCAAGACTTAGCTGATAAATATCAGGTTTCTGCAGAGCGTGTTCGTCAAATTGAAAAGAACGCGATGAAAAAGCTTCAAGCAGCTATGGTCGCGTAGTACACGCAGTGCATAGCTTACAAATAGCTTAACGACGAAAAAAGCGCCTTAACGGCGCTTTTTTTATGAGTGGATTTTTGTTCTTAATGACGGCTCGTACGAATTAGTGATGATCGCTAATCCGTAACGCTACTCTTCTTCATTTTTAGAGGGAGGAAGTACGTAGAATACCCCTTCAAATTCCGCCACAGGGGTGTCGCCATCTAAAATTGCCACACTCAGCTCAAACCTTGCCTTGTTGTCGTTCTCTAGCGGCTTGAACTTTCCAGACAAGGTTTCAATATTACAGATTGCCCTTGGCTTCATCGTGATGGGTTTATGGTAATGAATATCACCATCGCCCAATACAATGTCACCGTCTAATCCACGCTCTTTAAGCTGCAAGTAAATCATGCCCCAGCCAGTTAGTGTAGCTAAAGAAAAAATACTGCCAGCAAACATAGTGCCGTGAATATTGATGTTTTTGTTTAATGATGCACGGGTTTCAAGCGTGCGGCCTGTGTACTGGTAAAGCTTAATTCCCATGTGCTCGGTAATGGGAATGGTCTCAGACCATGTCTCTTGCAGCGATTTACACCACTTAGGGTGAAGTACCAATGTGTTGTTTTCAGTGAACTTCTTGACCATTTGTTGACGTTTAAGCATGCCTAGCTCGTTAGGCGCTTCACGCTCAACTTCAAAGCCACATGCGCTAAAAAAGTCGATAGATATTTCGCGGCTGTTCGTTACAGCGCGCTCGGCGCCCAAGTCTTTCGCAACGTTTTCTAGTGCGGCCATGATCATTTGGCCTAAGCCCTTGCGTTGATGGCCTGGGTGAACCGCAATATGACGAATTTGTGCCTCTTCGGCTGTGTTCAAATGCACACGGCCGCAAGCTACAATTTCGCCATTTCGGTTAGTAATAATACGGTGCTCTGCGACTTGTTCATATTCGTCTTTTTCAGAGCCTGGAGGGAAATTCCATGGCTGGCGTAAGTGTTCCCACCGAAAATGAAAATAGGCTTCAAACTCGGCATCGCTTTTTGGTGTGACTACCTTGTACACAATAAACCGGCCTTCTTAAATGAATGAACGAGTATTTAAACGTAAGAATACATGCGGTACAAGCTTAATTATGTAAGCAAGTTTGGGATGCTGACGAAGCGTACGATTTTACCCGCTAAACGCTAAATTGAAAGGTGACGGGGCCGTCATTAATTAGGCCTACTTGCATATCAGCGCCGAACTCGCCAGTGGCCACCACCATACCTTTATTTTTTAGAGACTGAACGAACTTTTCATAAATGGCTTGGCCGTGTTCTGGCGATGCGCCGCGTGAAAAACCAGGACGATTACCTTTCTGCGTATCGGCTACGAGTGTGAACTGAGAAACCACCAGTATTTCGCCTCCCACTTGCTCAACATTTAGATTCATTTTTCCGTCTTCGTCACTGAACATGCGATATCGACAGAGCTTATTTGCTAGTTTCTCTATTTCCGCGTCACCGTCTTCTTTCTCAACACCCAAGAGCACCAGCATGCCTTTACCAATTTCGCCAATAAGATTACCGGCAACGGTGACATTGGCTTCCGATACGCGTTGAATTAGTCCTATCACTTTGACGACTCCTGAATAAAGCGAGACATGTCGCGGGTAGCACGGCAGAGTGCGTAACCTATACTAGGCTCGGAAGTACTGTGCCCCGCGTCGGGGATAATTTGTAGCTGACTTTGAGGCCACGCTTTGTGAAGTGCCTCCGCCGCTTCTGTTTTGCAGATCATGTCGTAACGACCATGTACAATTGTTCCAGGAATATGACTTATTTTGCTAATGTTTTCAAGAATATAGTTTTCATCTAGGAAACATTGATTAGATAGGAAATGGCATTCCAATGTGGCTAAACAGGTGACCAGCTGCATAGGGTAATTAGTTGTCGAATCACCCACACCAGGTGGTAGCGTTATACGAGAAAGTCTCTCTTCCCATTGGTACCATCTTTTAAGCGCGGAATGTCTTAGTACATCATTGCTAGAACGCACCATTGCGCTATAGAAATCACATACTGAATTAGAGGTCACAGGCTTAGGCACATCTTTTGTAAATTTCCGGTAATACTCGGGAAATAACTGAGCTGCACAGCCATTTGGCGATAAAAACCAATCCCTGTCTTCCTGTCGAGCTAAAAATACGCCACGTAGAATGAGTCCTGTCACTCGCGGTGTGTACTTTAACGCGTAGAGCAGGGCGAGTGTCGAACCCCACGAACCGCCAAACAAGAGAAATTTTGGAATTGAAAGGTGTGTACGCAATGCTTCGATATCTTCAACATTCGACCAGGTGTCGTTATTTAGCGTGTCAGCTATAGGCGTAGAGCGGCCGCAACCACGTTGCTCATAGCCGACAATGCGATACTTATTGCTGTCAAAAAAGCATTTGTAATTAGGGGGTAAGCCTGCACCTGGGCCTCCGTGAATAAAGAGCACGGGGATGCCGTTTGGATTACCACTTTGCTCGAAGTAAAGCGAATGCCCACTTCCCACTTCGATAAATCCATTTTCATAGTAGGTAACATCGGGGTAAAGTCGTTTCATTTTGTTTCTGCGCGTTGTGTGAGTGCCTGTTTTAGTTTAGTTTATTGTTATACAAACGGTTGCGTGCTGACTGCTTCAACGCTGTTTATGCTTGTAAAATAAGCGATAAATCTTAAGTGTATACTATAGAACAAGTGTCATTACGTGCTAGCTAATCATATTATAGTCATAAATGCGAGGATGTTTATATGGCAGGTCAAGGATCGGGCGGTAATGTAATCGCCGCAATTTGTAACTTCTTTATTCCTGGTTTAGGTCATTTGGTTCAAGGCAGAATACTGGGCGCGCTGTTCTATTTCATTACCGTAGGCGTGTGCTATGCCCTGGCTGCGACCGTCGTTCTTGCTATCGTATTCTGGCCATTAGGTGCCATTTTGCATCTAATCAGTATTATAAGCGCGGCGCGCTTTAGAGGTGGAGTAACCGCATGAAGCTACTTGCATCAGCATTTGTTGCTATGCTTGCCCTTAGTGGGTGTCAGTCTGCATATTACGCAGCATGGGAAAAGGTGGGCGTTGAGAAGCGTGATATCTTAGTAGACCGCGTTGAAAACGCGAAAGAATCACAAGAAGACGCTCAAGAGCAGTTTAATTCGGCGCTGGAGGCATTCAGCGCGGCCGTTGCGTTCGATGGCGGTGAGCTTGAAGATGTTTACAATCGATTAAACGGTCAGTACGAAGATAGTGTTGCCGCCTCGGAAGAAGTGAGTTCACGTATAGACAAGGTGGAAAGTGTAGCTGAGGCTTTATTCGATGAATGGTCTGAAGAGCTAGAGAAGTATGAGAACGCATCGCTGAAGCGAGATAGTGCGGCAAAGCTTCGCGAAACTAAGCGTCGTTACGCTTCACTAATGACGGCTATGCGCAAAGCGGAAAGTAAAATGCCGCCGGTATTAAGCGCGCTTCAAGATAATGTGCTGTACTTGAAGCACAACTTAAATGCCAGCGCGATAGGCGCGCTGCAGGGCGAGCTCTCTACCATTGAGAACAACGTCGCTCAGCTTATCAGACAAATGAATTCTGCTATTGCAGAGTCTGATGCGTTTATTTCTTCAATGAAAAACTAGCTTTTAAGCAGTAATAGATAGAAAGGGAGCGAGCAGCTCCCTTTTTTGTTTGCCCAGCGAAGCTGGCAAACCCGTCAGGTTGAAAGAAACCTGAATCACCCTGACTGAGGGGAAGATAATCCGAATGGCAAGGGCGTTGTTGGCCAACGACAGGGTCCGAAGGAAGCCATAGGAAGTTAGAGGTACACAATGAAAGTGAACCTGATTCGGCAAGGCAGGTGGGTAAGCGTGCAAAATAGCGCGAAGCCCGATACTCAGTCAGACCTGTTTTGTGTTTGAGGGTGGAATTTCTAACAGGGAGCCAGTGCAGTAACTGGGGAAGCCTGGCATTGGATCCAATCAAATGGTTGGACGTATCGTTCAAGGAGTGATCCAAGAATGTTGCGAGTGTGAGGTGGCAGATGAACCCGTAGTAGTGAGTAAGGCTAGGCCGATGAAAGCCAGTAATGGTGTGGAGGGTAAAACCAAGCCGACTATCAGCATTGTGTTTGATAGGATCCATTTTAGCCAAAAGCTTAAATGGATTGCGAAGGGGGGAAGCAGACTTTAAGACTCTGATGAGTTGTGAGTTTTTTTTATCATTGATACACAAGCCGCCTGATCAGCGGGACAAGTCGAATCGGTGCGCTAGGAATAGTGATGTCTGGTGAGACAGGCCGTATATGGGAAGTAATTGTAGTCAAATTTGGTAGATTGCCTCAGTGCTAGAACGCCAAACCCTGCAATGAAAGTTACCACAATGTTAGAAAATGAACGATGTCCATAGGGCGCACGATACTAGATTGCAAATTAGCATTGTGTCACTTAGCAAGTGATATGAAGTATGCAGGAGCCGTATACGAGGCCCGTACGTACGGTTCTGTGAGAGGGATGAGGCGCAAGCCTCACCCTACTCGATATTTTCAGCCCTAAACCACCTACTTCAGTAGGTGGTTATCATTTTAAACCTGTAGGGCTGATTATTCTTGAGGTACCTTGCGGGGTTCGTTTTCTGCTTTTCGGTTTTCAAACGCTTCACCTAGGCTGCAGGTAAATTCAGCACCAAACAGCACAATTATCCACGACAAATACACCCATAAAAACAGAATAGGTACCACCGCAAGCGCGCCGTAAATAAGTTCGTACGAAGGAAAGTTCGTAACATAAAGCGCAAAGCCTGACTTGGTAATTTCAAAAGCGATAGTTGCCACGATAGCGCCCACCAGTGCGTGACGAGCAAAGACCCTTCTATTAGGAACCACCATGTATAAAATGGTGAAAGCAAGCATGGCTGCACCGCTTGGTACAAGACTGAGTAAGAAGGTACCAAGACCTGGTGTGTATTCTTCGGTGAATGCCGCTAATCCAGTCAAATAAGAACTGACCACCACACTGGACCCGATTAACATTGGACCAAGAGTGATCACCATCCAGTAAATAGCAAAGGTATACACAATAGGTCTGTCACTTTGCGTACGCCAAATTCTATTTAAGGTTTTATCTACGTTTGATATAAGCATTAACGCAACGACCAGCAGCGACAAAATACCAATAGCACTCATTTGTGAGGCATTGCCAACAAAATCGGTCATGTATTTATGCACCACATCACTGGCGGTAGGAACAAAGTTGCTAAAAACAAAATGTTCGAGCTTGCTTCTCACAGATGCAAAGGCAGGAAAAGCCGACATAATGGTAAAGGTCACCATGATAAATGGTACTAAAGATAACAAAGTTACATAGGCTAAGTGCCCAGCAGAGATAGTAATATTGTCTTCCCTACAGCGCTTTATGAAGATGTTAAAGAGCTCTCTAACCTGAGGAGTAACATTGTTATATAAGGCTTTAACCTTGTCTAAATCCACTCAATTTCTCCTGACGATACCGTGTAAATGGTAAACAGCGCGGTTTTATCTATGCGTACTGTTATAAAGCATCGATAGTTCATTACATGTTATATCAGATGGTAACTGCGGGCGGCCTTGGTGGCAAAGTTTAATGTAGGCTGTATATAACAAAGGCGCATTGACTGCGCCTTTTGAGGAGTGCTTCATTAAAAAACGTAAGCACGGTCCTAATTGTCGTTATGTATTAAGCCCCTGAACGCACGCCCAGCATGTGACAGATGGCGTAGCTTAATTCACTACGGTTCAAAGTATAGAAATGGAAGTGTTTTACCCCTTCTTTAGCGAGTACTTTAACTTGGTCCATAGCAATGTTAGCGCCTATAAGATTACGGGTAGCTTGGTCGTCGGCATCAAGGCCGTCGAACATTTTGTGCAACCATCCCGGCACATGAACATTTGTGAACCCCGCAAATTTCACCAGTGTTTGGTAGTTGGTTACCGGCAATATACCCGGAACGATATCTAAGTCGACACCAGCTGCGGCTGCACGGTCTCTAAATCGAAGGTACACGCTCGTATCGAAAAAGAACTGGGTTATCGCTTCTGTGGCACCTGCTTCTGCTTTGCGCTTAAGGTTTAGCAAATCAAACTGCGCATTTGGTGCTTCAGGGTGCTTCTCTGGATAGGCAGCAACAGAAATATCAAAATCGGCAACGTCTTTTAGCAAGGCAACAAGATCAGAGGCATACATCTCTGTTTTTTCAACTCTTGGCGGTAAATCGCCACGAAGCGCAACAATACGGCGAATACCTGAGTCCCAGTAGTCTTTTGCAATTTGCTTAAGCTCATCACGGCTAGCATCAACACAGGTCAAGTGAGGAACCGCCGCGACACCGGTTTGCTGCTGAATGCGTTTTACAACGTCGTGGGTTCTGTCACGCTCACCGCTATTCGCGCCGTAGGTTACCGACATGTAGCTTGGCTTTAGTGGCGCTAGACGTTCAACTGACTTCCACAGGGTCTGTTCCATGGCTTCCGTTTTAGGCGGAAAGAATTCAAAAGATACATCAATATCACGCAGTTCCGACAGGGACTGGTTTAATGCATCGATACCTTGTGCGTAAGAAACCATGGCTTTTTCTCTCAAAAATGTATTCTTATAGACGTTTAGACGTCTAAATTAAAGAATATATGTCTAGACGTCAAGAGGTTTACACTGCTCAATTGACCTTTTCGTGAACTTGTTTAGAATTTCTCTTCATAACATAAAAAAGAGTAGACCGAGTTAGTACAATGGCAGAATGGAACGGTAAATATATTCACCCCTACGCAGAGCATGGCAAGAAGAGCGAACAGGTAAAGAAAGTCACTGTCTCTATACCTATTAATGTGCTTAAGGCACTTACTGACGAGCGTACTCGCCGCCAAATCAATAATTTGCGTCACGCCACTAATTCAGAACTGTTGTGCGAAGCGTTTTTGCATGCGTTTACCGGTCAACCATTGCCTAACGATGATGACCTGCGCAAAGACAATCCTAATCGCGTACCGGCTGAAGTAAGACGTATTATGGAAGAAATGGGTATTGATCCAAGCTTCGAAAACGATGTGTCGGAAGACGACTGATATTTGGTATTAAAGAGAAACGGCGCTTTGTTGTAAGTTATTGCTAGTTGATAACCTACAACACGGCGCCGTTTTTTATGTACTTGTATTCTCTAAGCGCACCTTTTAGCAAATAAAGGTTGGGCACTAGCCCCTCCATTTTTTTGCTTTATGCGCCAGAATTTTATTCTTCTGGGCTTTCAGGCACGCGTGCAACGCCAGATTCAATCGCAGCCTTAGATACGGCGGTAGCAATACGCTCGCATAAACGCGGGTCCATAGGTTTAGGAATAATGTACTCCTTACCAAATGTCAGACTAGTACTCTTACTGGCAGCTAGTACTTCTTCTGGTACAGGCTCCTTCGTGATAGCACGAAGGGCTTCTACTGCCGCTACTTTCATTTCATCGTTAATGGCCGTTGCACGAACATCTAGTGCTCCACGGAAAATAAACGGGAAACACAGTACGTTGTTAACCTGGTTAGGGTAGTCCGAGCGTCCGGTAGCCATAATAAGATCTTTACGTACTTCGTGAGCAAGTTCAGGCTTTATCTCAGGGTCTGGGTTAGAACATGCAAATACAATTGGGTTTTCAGCCATCAAGGCCAGTGTTTCTGGTGGTAAAACATCCGGTCCTGACACACCAACAAAAATGTCCGCGCCTTCCATTACATCTTCAAGCGTACGCTTGTCAGTATTGTTAGCAAATAGCTTTTTGTGCTCAGTTAAGTCTTCGCGACGAGTATGGATAACGCCTTTTCTGTCTAGCATATAAATACGCTCACGCTGGGCACCACACTTTATAAGCAGTTCCATACAAGCGACCGCTGCTGCACCGGCACCCATACACACAATTTTAGCGCTCTCTATGCTTTTACCCTGAATTTCCAGAGCATTAAGCATGCCCGCTGCAGTTACAATAGCGGTACCGTGCTGATCATCATGAAATACCGGAATTTTACAGCGCTTAATTAGCTCTTGTTCAATCTCAAAGCATTCAGGCGCTTTTATATCTTCTAAGTTAATGCCGCCAAATGTGTCAGCGATATTCGCTACTGTATTAATGAACTCTTCGGTCGTACGATGCTTCACTTCAATGTCAATGGCATCCAGGCCAGCAAAGCGTTTAAACAGAAGGGCTTTACCTTCCATAACAGGTTTCGATGCCAGTGGGCCTAGGTTACCCAACCCTAAAATTGCGGTTCCGTTACTGATAACGGCAACCAGGTTTCCTTTACCCGTGTACTTATAGGCGTTATCTGCATCTTCAGCAATTTCTCTGACCGGCTCGGCAACGCCTGGGCTGTAGGCAAGAGCAAGGTCATCGACGCTATCTGCTGGCTTAGATAACTCTACGCGGATTTTTCCGGGTGTGGGTTTGGCGTGATAGTCGAGTGCGCGTTGTCTAAAATCTGACATGTAAAAAGGTATCCTTAGATGTAGGGTTCATCGGTGTTTTCGTTCACGCTCTGTAGCTATTTTATTGTCGTTATAGTTATAGGTAGATAAACGTAAGCGCGTTACAACCAAGTAATGACAAAAGTGATTATAAATAGTTGTTAGCACTAGGGCTTGTTGATCTTTGTTTTACAGCAATCATCAATAGGCCCCAAGGTGGCATGTGGAAAAGCAGACTAGGCGTTAACCTTTACTGATTTTGTTCACATACCTTAATGGATACAAGCCTCTGGTTTATGTACCCAAAAGCGCCATAAGTCTTGAAAGCAATGCATTATTCACAGAATTAATGCTCACTATCAAAGTGCCGATCGCAACTCTAACACAGCCAATCACTGTGTACATATCTGATCAGAATTCTCATATACCAATGTAGGTTAGGCATACTAATTAGACCAGTAAAATGGGGCTATAATTACCATTCATGCTATTTATTTTTACTTGTTGTAACATTCTGTAGGTCTATTGTGTGGAGGATGAAAACAAAGCTATCAAAGGGGTCTACGTTCTCATAAATGCATTGGACAGAAACCCAAATCAGGAAAATGGAACGAAGGGATATACCTCGTTAATTCTCCATCTAATATTTCTGATAAAATCCTGTGAAAGCCCACTCAAAATTCGCGCTGAAGGCGAGGATATGACAGAAAGAAAACTAATAACCGTGCTAACCGATGTGTGCGAAAGCGTAAAATCTACCAATAATGGATTTGTTTGGCTAACTCACGTAGGGCATTGGAGAGCGCCGCAAGTGATTGCCGTGTTTAATACTGAGCAGGAGAAGCAGCGGGCGTTAACTAATGGTTGGGATATAGACTTCATAAACCAAGTGAATATTGCTTTGGCGTCAATTAAGTCAGCACCCGTTGGTATTTATTTTGATAGCGAAGAAGAGTGTAAGAAAGTGAGTGGCGGCAATTGGGACAGGCATTTATCTAATGTTAAAAACCTTCACTGAGTTCAGGTTACGCTGAATATTGTAAATTAAGCTAAAAACGTTTTCAGAAAGGCGAGTTGCAGGGCTTGTTAAACTGGCTAGGTACTGGCCTGACGTAGGACAACGGCGGTAAAGCGCTGTTTGGCACACCTTGTTTGTGTGAAGCGTGAATTTTAAGCAACGCTATTATGAAGCTGTTGCACATGAAATAAGTGGGGGAAAGGGATAACCTACCCCTATGACAGTTAGAATTCCCTCGTCCCTAAAATGGTTGATGACGAAGTACCAGCGTCAATCACAGAGCCTTGCAAACATTGAAGAGCAGATCTACAAGTTGCAGCGGGAGCACTCTATATTGAAAAATTCTGTTCTTTCGTTGGAGAAAGTAATAGAAATGCACGAAGTTCCTATTTCAGCTCAAGATATACCTCAATTAAGAAAAAACAGTAAACAAACTAGCCTATCGTACGGATTAGTTACTAAGCTAATCTATCAGTATTTAGGTAGTCTTCCGACTGACCGAGACGCAACTGTGACCGAGATTTTCAGCTACTGTATGGATAGTTCAAATTGGGATAATTTCGAATCAGAAGCCGTTAGACTATTTAGAAAGGCTGTCAGGAAGCGACTACAAAATATGGCGTATCAAGGTAGCATTATTCGTACTCAGTTAGGGTCTCACCATCAAGAGGCAAGATATAAACTTAAGTAGTCTGAAAGACAATATTATCGTGTCATATTGATATTAATCATTGTGCCTGCGAAACTCTTTCCTCAGGATTAACTATGCCATTTCGAGCTCAAAAGGAATTTTATGAAGTTTTATCAAAAACCACTTTTTATTTTTGGTTTAATTGCGGCAGTATTCGTAGTCTATGGCTTAGCTCTTGAAAATGGGTGGTGGATATTAGCTGGTCGTGATAAAGGACAACTCGGGACATTTGGTGACAGTTGGGGAATGCTCACTTCCTTATTCTCAGCTTTGGCATTTGGTGGCCTGATGATCACAATCTGGCAGCAGCAAGAAGAGCTAGGTTTAACCCGAAAGGAAATGAAAGACCAACAATTTGAGAATATGCTTTTCAAAATGCTCGAAGTTCACGCTACTATTGTTGCAGATCTAGACCTTCGATCCAAATCTGCAAACAACCAACAAACTACTACTGGAAGAGATTGTTTTACTGCTTTTATCAAGCGTCTTACTGGAAATTACAGTTTTTATCAAAAGAAGGCCCCTTCAAAATCTGATCAAGAACTCGTAGAACAGGCATATCGATATTTTTGGAAAAAAAACCGAAATAACTTAGGGCACTACTTTAGATATGTATATAATATTTTCAAATATATCGACTCATCTGATCGCATTGATAAAAAAACTTATTCAAATATTGTTCGAGCTCAGCTTTCAGACCACGAAGTAGTGTTATTATACTACAACTGTTTATCGGAGTTTGGAGCCGAAAAATTCAAACCACTAGCTATAGAATATGAATTATTTGACAACATGCCTGAAGATCTTCTGATTAGAATTCAGCATCGAGATCTGTATCCGCGTAAGGCTTTCGGTGGCAGTAACTAATTAGTTTCATAGCTGTTCTAAATAAAATAGTTTTTTTAGAAATTGCAACGGTAAACCCGCCTGTTCAAACTGAGTTACGTTCATTTGATTCTCTGCAATTGTAGTTTACAAACACATTTCACAATTACGCTTAATACCAGCCCAATATCCCCGCCACCAACGTGAATATCCAACTGTTAGACCTCTTTTCAATAAGTCATCAAATTTTGCTTTTTCTGATTCTCTCCTTGAATCCTCACGCCAACACATTTCTCGCGCATAATCAATCATATACCTAGCCATCATTCGATGGAAAGTTCCATACTCACTTCGTCTCAATCGACTGAAGAAAGATTCAGCTTGATTATTATTCACTCCATTTATTGTTGAATACTCTCTTGAGTGTTCAACCGTTTCGTGTTGAAAGTGTGAAGAAAATTGACTATACGCTGGGCATTCATCAGTCCGCACAAGAGAACCTGGTCTTATATAGTTTTTAGCGATATGTCTCGCTGCTTTGTCGTCCTCAGCTTTAGCTAGAAAACAACGTGTTCGCGTAGCACCAATACCGTTTTCTACTTGCCTGACAACCATGACAATTCGCCGATTCCTTTTTCTTCTCTCAAAATTCGCGCGTGACATTCTGCTACGCTTTGCCCCTTGATTTTTTCCAAGTTTGATTTTGTCGGCAATCGCTTCTGGCTTCGCTTTATTTCTAAACTGACCGCTACGAGGCTTTCCACCGAAATGACCACCATCCACGTGAATTTCCCCTGTCATCAATGAATTATCTTCAGTTCTTGCCAATGCTTCTCTTACTTTGTGACAAAAAGTCCAAGCCGTCTTGTACCCTATTCCAACCTGCCGGCATAATGCGGAAGCTGACACGCCATTAGGGCTAGAGGAGAATACAAATAACATCAATAGCATTTTTTTAAATGATAACTTACGGTCAGCCCAAATTGTTTTGGTTGTGACACTGAAGTAACTTCCACAATGTTTACAACGCCACTGTCGTCGCCCTTTTCTGAAGTAATGGGAATCAATAACTCCACAAGCACTGCAACTCTGTTCAGAATCGTTCCCCCATCGAGCAGTACAAAAATACACAAATGCATCGTCTTCGGTCATATCAGCAAGGTTTAATAATGATAGGTCTCTCGCAGCGCTAGATAGCAACCAATGTTGTCCCATAGTTCTGTCCCCAACTATATTTCAGGCAGACGCAAGCCTGCTAGAAATATCAGCGTAAAAATTAGTCGTAAAATCAGTTGGTTGAGGCGATATTGAGGGCTCGATTTGGATAGATAGCCATATCGAGTTGACAACATCTTAAGAAAGGGACAAAATCGATAGTATCAAAGGGCTTCGAAATTCTTTGATAGACCACTCAGGCCAGATGTTCCAGCATCTGGCTTTTGTGTTTCTTACCTCATTAAATTGTTATTTTCTAAATCTCTATGTGACTCCCTTAGTTGTTTGGTATTCATTCTTGACGCTTTGAGTCGCTAACCAAAATGCAATATCTTTTACCAAAGCAAACCTCCCTCTACGGTTTTCAATAGAGAAAATTTTTACCGGTACAGTTTGGCGCGATATAGCCTGCCGAAATGCTTCAACTGAGCGATATCCTAGTGAGCGCATTAGAGCTTCACCTGTAAGCAAAGGAGATTGATGCAAGCTCATGAGCTGTTGTTCTAGGTGTTCAGCCAACTCATTTACTTTTTCTTCAGTTTCCAAAACATATCCTAATCAAGACGTGACAGAGCAAGACTAGCTGTGAATAAACTTATTTAATATGGTTTTTTTAAGGTTAAAATAACCAGTGAAAAGTAACTATAAAATAAATTTACTATTAATAATCAGGTAGGTACCGTTTAGCGCTTCGATTTGGCAAAGCGGATGCCAAATCGGTCTAATGAAGAAAAGTGTTTACATTTAGTGATTATAAAGCGTTGCCAAAGGATATTCGTTCGACTGCAACGAAATATTGGGCAGAAGTTGTCAAGAAGAGATTAGGAGCTTTGTCACCTAATGAAGTTCTGGCTGCTCATTTAAACAGTTCAGAAACTTCAATTTCTGGCTGGTCAAACAATAAATCTCGGTATTGGAACCGTGCTCTCAGGGGCCAACCGGTCTCTAGAGAAAGTAATATAGATCGAACGGAAGCTCTACTACCTGGGACAAAGTTTCTCTTGCAGCACCCGATTTGGCAAATATTGTCTTCTTTCAATTATGATGAGAGTCTTTACAATAAGGCCTTGCTGTCATTGATGCCATCGATTAGAGATAAACTCTATATTTTCGATTCTCTTGGCAGTTTTGCTCGACAAAGACACTACCCTAGGTCCCTAGAAAATTTTTTTCGTTCTCATACATCACTTGATGCGCTAACTTGTTTGATCATTCTTGGGCTAGAAGCGAGGCACAACAAAAGTGAACTAGCTCAAGTTCGGTTGGAAATTGGTATTATGAAGCAATTTTACTCTCTAGCTACATCTACTGAATTTGAATATGTTAGCGAGACAGTTTTCAGGCATACTTCTGAGTTGTTCAATCAAACACGAAAAGATTTGAATCGTATAAGCATTTTTGATTTTCAAACAATTGCGCCTTGCCGAATTTTACCTCACGAAAAAGTTGATATAAATACGGCCATAAATTGTTATCAAGTTCTGTTGAGCTTGGCTATTGACAAGGGCTATGTATCAGACAACAGCGAAGAAAAAGTCAAATTCTTAAATAGTATCGACCCATGGTCTATCGGCGACACGCTAATGCTACTAATGGAATAGTTATATGTAATTTATCTATCCCGAATAACCGCAATGAATTTCTATCTTACTTGCTGAAGTATTCCAAAAATTTTTCTTATAGCTTTGACATCATCAGATTCCATGAGCGCTAACTCAGCAGCTAATTTATACATTTTTGCATCCTTACCCTCGGATGTTTCTATATCTAAGAGAAATGGAATGTTTGCCCTCTCACAAAGAGCTCTCGCTATATCACTGCGATTGGTAAATTCTCCGCTGTAGATTCTACTTATCCAGCTCTGCTTAGTATCCAAGTCTTTTGCTAGCTCTTGTTGCGATATGCCGGCAGATTTGAAATGCGCTTTCAACTTAGCGCCTAGAATCATAGCTGAGTGATTATTTTTCAAAGTTTTACCTTTCAATATACGTATAAAATGCTATATTTATACGTATATTATATTGTCAGTTAGGAATAGATCAATGTTTAGCTTCGGGAAAAGTGTTGAACATTTTCTTGGGAAACAGAACCTGCAAGCGCCGTTAAGCACTGCTCAAGGAGTCAAAGACGTCCCGTTTCAAAGATGGTTTAATTTCAAAGAAGCATTTTCGCCACAGTTTGTGATCGACTCGATCGCAAAAACACCAATTAAAGTGAATGAAGTCTTAGACCCGTTTGGTGGCTCTGGAACTACGGCACTTACAACGCAGTTGTTGGGGCTCAAGCCAACTACAATTGAGGTAAACCCTTTCATTAGTGATTTAATTCAAAGTAAGCTTCAGACATATGACCTTGATTCATTAATCAACGATTGGATGTATGTTGTGAAGGGGATTACAAAATTTGAGCCGAACCTCAGTAATTTATATTCAAATGGACCGAGTACTTTATACCGAAGAGACGGTATTGAGCGCTGGCTATTCGAAATAGATGTTCTTAAAAGAATTACGCAATATAAAATGGCAATAGAAGCTTTAACTAATATGACAAACAGATGTCTTTTTAAAGTTTTACTAGGCTCGGTGTTAATTCCTCTCAGTAATGTTGTAATAAGTGGGAAAGGCAGAAGATATAGAAAGAACTGGCAATCTAGAATAATTACAGTTAGGGATGTGGATAAATTACTAGAGCAAAAAGTTAATGATGCTATCTTTGATATATCTAAGTACTCAGGAAGAAAAAGTAACGCTTTTAATCTGCTTCGAGGAGACTCTCGTGAAAAGATAAAAGAAGTTGAGCAAAGTGACTTAGTTCTCTTTTCTCCTCCATACCCCAATACTTTCGACTATACAGATATTTATAATGTTGAATTGTGGGTTTTGGGATATTTGAACTCGCCAGATGAGAACAAAAGCTTACGACAGAGTACGTTACGTTCACATGTACAAACAAAGTTTGAAGTTGTCAAACCTCCAAAATCGAAAACTTTGTCTACGACACTAGATAAACTCAACTCTGTCAGAGAGCAACTCTGGAACAAGCAAATACCTGATATGGTAGGATCTTATTTCAGCGACATAGAGTCTATATTAATGGAATCTAAAAGATTGCTTTCGCCTGGCGGTATGGTTGGTATAGTGATTGGTGATAGCCGCTACGCAAACATTAAAATAGATACGGCACAAATCACCAAAGAAATTTCTGATAATTTGGGGCTTGCCTTCAAAGAAGAGACAACAATACGGATTATGAAGTCTAGTGCACAGCAAGGTTGGGCAAAGGACTTAGACGAAACGGCATTATATTTTATAAAAGAATAATAAGGATATTACTTTGATTTGTTTTCCCGTACTTAAAGATGTAAAAGTTTCTAATTATCAATTGTATCAAAACGATCACAATAATGGTCTGGAGCATACCTTTAATGGTGGTGTACACCTCATAGTAGGAATCAATGGATTAGGGAAAACCACTTTACTAAATGCTATCTATAGGTTGCTCGTTGGGCCTAATGACGCGCCAAAAGGAGGTGAAAAAACTCTTGGAAGTAGTAAGAATGAGTTAACTGGATGGAGAAGGAAGAAGTTTTTTTCCAGTAGAGTTAAAGATGGTGCACTCGACGCTACGATCGAAGGTACTATAAGTTTCGGACGGCGAAGTATTAAAATTAAGCGAAAGCTTTCAAACCTAGAAGTCGTTAGCCTTTCAGTCGACGGAGAAGATCTAGACGCAAGTCAAGAGACTTATGCTGATAAAGTAGAAGAGCTCTCGGGAATGCCATCATTCGTTGACTTCTATTCAGTCGTTAAATTCTTGGTCTTTTTCTTGGAAGACCGTTCAGACTTGATTTGGGACCATATGTCTCAGTTTGAGATTTTTCGAATATTGTTCTTCTCGAAAGATTCAGCAAAAGTGGCTGCTGAGTACAGAGATAGTGCCAGAAGTGCAGATAGTAATTACAGAAACTTAAGATCCTCCGTTAATAAAATAAAGGATGAACTTGACCTGCTCACTTCTGATGAGACAGAGGCAAACAGAAAGGAATATGTCTCTGCGCTTGCAGGTCTTGCTGGAATTGAAGGTCGATTGGCAGAGTTGAACGACGAGCTCTCTGAGAACAGAGCAGAAATTACAAAAACTAAAGTATGGATTGCGAGGGCTCGTAGAGATTTCGATGAATACAAGTTCGGCATCGAAGAAGCTCAACATAGCTTATTGGCAAAGCATTTTCCTAATCTCAATGATACAGTGAAGATATTATTGAGTAATCTGTCCTCCGGTGGAGGATGTTTTGTTTGTGGAAATGAATCAGAAAACACATATAAAGTGATAGAAGCAGCGTTGGAAAAAAAATGTTGTCCTGTCTGTCATTCTAATGAACAAATTCAAGAATCTTTTGAAAATGTAGTCAGTGAACCTGAGCGAGCTGAAGCTAACATAGAAAAACTACATAGAAAATCCCAACAATGCTTAGAAGATTATAATAATCAGAAACGTATCCTCGATTCCTTAATAAAGGAGGAGGAGAATCTTCTAGAACAGATAAGCGCTACATCAGAAGAAAGGGCAATTTGGCATCGAAAGGTTTCGGTCATAGAAAAAGCACTTCCGGATGAGGATTCAAGTACAGAGGAATTATCTAAACAGTTGAAGAGTTGGGAAGCAATGCTTCAGCAATATGACGATGTAAGAAAAAAGAATACAATTGCTTACCGCAAAGAAATAGAACTACAAGAAAAGTCACTCAACGAAAGTCTAAAGTTGCTAAAAAGTAAGTTTGAAAATTACTGTTCTCGGCTGTTGGCTGAAACGGTACTGCTTGATCTAGAGTACATTGAACGTCCTTTAGGTGAAGGAGGTAAAGAAAAAGTAAAGACTCCGTATTTTAAAGTGAAAATGACTTCAGGAGTGCATACTCAGCATCCAGAACTAAGAGAATCTGACGAACAAGTTTCTGAATCGCAAAGAGAGTTCATTGATCTAGCGTTTAGATTGGCTCTAATTGATGTGGTTACCGAATCAGAAGGCTCGCCGGCGATGATAGTTATGGAAACGCCTGAAGCGAGTCTTGATAGCATATTTATGCATGAAATTAGTAGATTATTCCGATCCTTTGGAGAGAAAAATAACAGAGAAAATTTATTTTTGGCTTCAACAAATCTTAATCAAAGTTCGATGATAACAAGTTTGCTCGGCGCGGAAGATGTTCCTGAACATCTAGAGCAAAACAGAAAGCAACGTATATCTGCTGAGCCGGGTAGTGCAAATAACGTAGAACCATCTTTGAATAAGTTAAATGCTGAGGATCGCAAGAACCACATTATTAATTTACTAGAAATATCTGCTCCAAACGCAGCATTAGTTAATTATAAGTCGTATTACGAGCAGCTTTTTAACGAAGCAGTATACCCAGATTTAAGTCACCAGGATATTTAAACCATGGATGGTAATACCTATTTAGCAAGCAGAGCTTGGATTCTAATGTTACTTGAGGGAGCAGAGAGGAATGGGATTAGTCCCGTTCCCATGGAGCAGCTTCATAGATACATATATCTTGCAAATGTTCTATCTCCAGTCTGTAATTTAATCATGCCAGAATCTTATACCCTCAAGCACATGAGAGGCCCCTATTTTCCAAGAGCCCAGTGGGATATTGGTAGGCTAATAATTCAAGATTATATCGAATCAAAAAAATTTAGGCCTTTCAGCGATGATGACGGCTTCTGGCTCGCTGCTGATTTCAGAATAACACAAAATGGGATTTTGTTTGTCAGACGACTTACAGAGCTTGATTATTTTAAAGAGCAAGCAAATTATTTACGAGAGTTTATGTCTGCATGTTCACTGATACCCAAATCAAAAATCAACTACATAACTCAATTAGACTTCCACTATGCTGCTGCATCCGATGGAGAAGGTGTTAGATTTTCCGAGCTTGAAGGCAATATCAGCAAAGAGGCAGCAGTATTAATGTTTCCGAAGGACAGAGTTTTTACACCTACAGAAGGTGTCCATAGGTATATCAATTATCTTGATGAAGTGTCAGTTAACTCTTAAGGACTAGGGATGAGTCAGTCAGTATTGAAATTAGACGATAATATTCTGGATAGAGTTAAATCTCATATACCAGATAACACTTCACCATTTTCGCAGGGGGAAGATGAAGAGCAATATCGTTTTATTTCCTTTGTTTGTGAATACTTGCGAAATCGCAACTCCTTAGATCTTATGCCTTCCTCCGGTGTAAGTTATTTCGTTTTTGTTCCACCAGAGTTCATTAGAGGAGTTGAAAGCTTAGGTAATGGCGTTGCTTCATTAAGAAAAAACAAAGGTTACGAGTTGCCTGGAAACCTCTTCTTAAATTTAGACTCTTCACTGAATAGAACACGAGCAATAAAGTTCTCTGGTGATGATGACAGCGTTCGGAATCAACTTGAGGAAAAACTCCAAGAGCTACAAGAGTGTTGTGGTAAAAACTTGCTTCATGCGGTAGTAGATCACACGAATAAAACTATTTCCGCTTACATCAGTGATCAGGGGGCGCACGTTGATAATGAATATGAAATTCTAATTAAGTACGAAAAAGACGTGGAGCGTTTTTCTGAAGAAAGACTCAACGTGTTTTCTAATGAGTTCCATGAGCAGGAAACTAAGTTTCCCAATTGTGGGATGATGATTTGGAAAAACCAATCAAAATATGAGTTAACAGATAAAGCTGAAGACAGGATCGCTCGTCGCTTTGCCTTTACATTATCAACAGTTCTTGGAAAAGACAATGTCAGTCAAGAAACGCGTGGATCTCATGGCAGAGCCGATATTATTATCCACACATCAGGAATGATTGAAGGCCAAGGCCCATGTGTTTTGGAATTTAAAGTACTTCGCAATCGCGATAGTGCCCAGTATTGCATCGAATGGCTTGAAAGTGGAATATTGCAAGTACTAGATTACGGAAAAGATCGTGGGGCGAAGAGTCATTACTTGATGGTGTACGACGGAAGGAAAGAGCTTGGGAAGGTCACTTCCATAGAGGAGAGGTCTTCTGAGAAGAATATTACTTATCTTCATTTTGAAATGTATAGTTCGGTAAATGGAGAAAGAAAAAAGATACTTAGTGAAAGAGCCAATAGAGATGAATAAGGCATGTTACTGAAAGGGAGAGCATTTGCTCTCCATGTTTTTGTGCAACAGCTTCATAATAGCGTTAAGCAATAAAAAAGCGCCATAAAGGCGCTTTTTTTCGAACTCGATATCAGGCTTACTTTTTGCCCAATGCACCGAAACGCTTCTTGAAGCGATCAACACGACCACCAGTGTCAACGTTACGTTGCTTACCAGTGTAGAATGGGTGACATGAAGAACATACGTCTAGGTTGATGTCTTTACCAAGCGTAGAGCGAATGTTCATTACGTTACCACATGAGCAAGTTGCTGTGATTGCTTCGTATTTTGGGTGGATATCTTGTTTCATTGGGTTACCTCACATAATAAGGCCGTATCGCTATACAACCCGAAGTCGCACACCATACGTTACTTAATTCAAATGATAAGTCGTTCAAAGAACAGCCTATCGCAAAAGAGCGGCGCATAATAAAGGATGGCAGGGCCTTGATCAAGCGGTTTTTGGCCAAATGCTAAACAAGAGAGCTAGACAAGGCAGCCGTATAAAAAGGTAGCCGTATAAAAAGGCCAAACAAAAAACATTCCTTTTATGCTTACCTGTAAAGTATGTTTAAATATTTGTCTTTCAAGGCTGGGCCAGATGCTCTAGTGGCAAAAACATGCTCTAGTAGCAAAATGTGTAGCTAGCTGTTAGCAGCGCAAACTGCTGTAACGTATAGGTCTGCAAGAAGCCTCAGTATAATTAGTTTCAACATAAGAAGCTTAGTAAGCGCATTACGCGCTGTAACAATCGTCAAATAAGGTAGAACCTTCGCAATGGCCTTTATCCAAGTTGCCGTGCCAGTGCCACTGCGCCAACTTTTCACATATACCCACGATAACGCACTAAGTGCGGGTGTAAGAGTGGTTGTGCCTTTCGGTCCGCGCAAACTTGTGGGCGTAGTTGTTGAAACCCTACACAAAACTGAAAGCGACATTGAAAACTCCAATAAGCTAAAAGCTATTGAGTCGGTACTGGACGATAGCCCTATTATAGATGGGGTGTTATTGAAAATGGCCCAATGGCTGTGGCAGTACTATCATCATGCGCCGGGTGAAGTGCTACACGCCATGCTGCCTGTTTTATTGCGCAAAGGCGAGTCGGCGGCCCCCACACCACAAGACATGCTAATGCTTACTGAAGAAGGTAAGCAAACGACTGCAGACACGTTATCGCGGGCGCCTAAACAACAAGCCTGTTTTACTGCAATGGCTGGTGGTGCCTTATTAGCATCCCAAGCGCGCAAGCAGTATGGCGCACCTGCGGTCAAAGCACTTGTCGAAAAGTCATTGATAAGCATTGAAGAAGTCGCGCCTGAATTTAAGTCAGGCAGTTGGCTTGCCTCGTTATCGGTGTCTGAAAAGCCAATTCCAGATACTGAGCAGTCGGTTGCCATTGCCGCACTTAATCGTCAGCAGGGCAATTTCGCTGTAAGTTTGCTTGAAGGGGTTACCGGTAGCGGTAAAACGGAAGTGTACCTTCAAGCCATCGAACCCTTACTGCGCGACGGAAAACAAGTGCTTATACTTGTGCCAGAAATTGGGCTGACGCCGCAAACGGTGTCACGCTTTGAAAAGCGCTTTGGTATTGCAGTGGGCGTTTTACACTCTCAGCTTTCTGATAAAGAACGGCTACAGGTGTGGCAGCGAGCAAAAGCAGGTGAACTCGGGATAATCATCGGTACCCGTTCAGCTATTTTCACGCCGCTGCACAACCCCGGCATGCTGATTGTGGATGAAGAGCACGACGAGTCTTTTAAACAACAAGATGGACTTCGCTACCACGCCCGTGACTTGGCAGCTATGCGGGCTAAGCAGCACAATATTCCTCTTTTATTAGGCAGCGCCACGCCCGCACTCGAAACACTTAATAATGCGCTAAGCGGTCGCTATGCCCATTTGCAGTTAACTAAGCGAGCGGGAGGGGCGAAAAGCACGCATCAGCATGTGTTGGACGCGCGTGACCAACCCATTCACTACGGTATTTCGCAAGGCTTGCTAACGATAATGCGCCAGCATATCAACGCGGGAAATCAGGTATTGGTGTTTGTGAATCGCAGAGGCTATGCGCCAGCGCTGCTTTGCCATCACTGTGGCGAAACCGTCATGTGTAAGCGTTGTGACCGCCCTTATACTGTGCATAAAGCGCAGAACCGTTTACAGTGTCATCACTGCGGCGGCATGCGCTCAATGCCATCAAACTGCGAAGCGTGCCATCACAATGAATTAGTTACGGCGGGTACGGGCACCGAGCAAGTCGAGCAAGGGCTTGCAAGTTTATTTCCCGGTGTTAAGCAGGTACGAATAGACAGCGATACCGTGCGGGGCAAAGACAAACTGCACCAGACGCTAGAAGCAATAAACCGCCAAGAGTACCAGCTGCTGGTAGGTACCCAAATACTATCAAAAGGTCATCATTTCCCGCATGTAACCTTAGTGGCGGTGCTAGATTGTGATGGCGCACTTTTTAGTGCCGATTTTAGAGCACCAGAAAAGCTCGCTCAGCTTGTAACTCAGCTTGCTGGAAGAGCAGGGCGCGCCAGTAAACCTGGTGAGATGTGGCTGCAAACTCACAACCCCCATCACCCTTTGCTACAAGATTTAGTGCACAATGGCTATGGGCATTTCGCCAGACACGCTTTAATGGAGCGAAAAGCGGCAGGGCTTCCCCCATTTATTAGCCAGTTTGTCATTCGCGCAGAAGCGACCGACAGCAGTTTGGCCTACCGCTTTTTACAAGACAGTAAGCAAGTATTTCTCCAGCAGCATGCCATTGAGCTAAATGGCCCGTTTCCTTGTTTGATTGAAAAGCGGCAAGGCAGGTTTCGGTTTATGCTGGTATGCAGCCATGAAAAGCGTGCGCCGCTTCACAATGCGCTGCGTTTGGCGCTGCCATTTTTACAGGCGTTGCCACAGGCAATGAAGGTAAGGTGGTCGATAGATATTGATCCTACCGATTTCAGTTAGCTTGTTGGGTAGCAATACGTTAAAATTTCTGCAGGATTGAAGTGCAGGAAAGCTGCTGCTTCATAAAGATTTGGTATATGACGTTTTCTTACGCATACAAACAACGATAACAAGTAGGAATATTGCCGACTATGGCTCAACGCGATTATGTCTCTCGTGGACGCTCTCCTCAAAAAAAGAAGCCGGCTGGTAAAGGTAGAAAACCAGCCAGAAGCGCGCAATCAAATGCGCAATCTAATGCCCCGGTTTCTGGAAAACTTCCTATTGTGCGCCTTGTTGGCGTATTCGCATTGGTGATTGGCTTTGGTGCATTTTTGTGGTCAATAAAAGACAATGTAGAAGACGACGTGGATACACAAGCTTCACGACCTGTGGCTCCTACAGAAGAGACGTTACCTGAGCTTCCTGAAGAAGAATGGGAGTACATTAAGACCCTTCCAGGATATGAAGTAGAAGTTGAGGTCAAAGAGCAAGAAAAATCTGACAAACGCTATTTAATGCAGTGCGCCTCGTTTAGAACCCGCGCGCAGGCTGAAGAGATGAAAGCCAAAATTGCATTCCAAGGTTTAGAGGCGCTTATCAGACACAGCACTGGCAGCAACGGCGATTGGTTCCGCGTTATTCTGGGCCCTTACGAGTCTAAGCGTGATGCAGAAAAAGCCAAGCACAGTCTGCGTAAAGTGAACATTGCGACATGCCAAATTTGGTACTGGAATTTGTAGCAGTTTATTGTAGGTAACACTTAATGCGGTGCATATGGCGCTGAAATAGCGCGTAGAGAAAGGATGCGTTTACAAGGAAGTATCAATGAGTATTGCCATCACCGAACAACCAAATTACGCCGCTTATAGCGTAGAAGAGCTTGAGGACGTTCTGGAAAATATTGATAAGCAGGCCTTTCCAGAACGCTATCAGGCCGCAAAAAATGAGCTCGCTGCTAAGAGGGCAACGCTGCCACCTGAGAATGATACGGATAGCGCCCATCAAGATGAGCATTTTACTCGACCTAAGTGGTCTGAGCTTCATCCAATAACACGTATCAGTAACGGCGCTTTTTTAGTACTTATTGGCGCTTTGATTGTATCGGCATTCACCAACTTTATCGTGATTAACGCATGGCTAAATAATTCAACATGGGCCATTGTTTTATTTACTTTTGTTTATTGTGCCTTTTATTACCTGTCTATTTCCATCGATAAACGACAAGCGCAATTTGTGATGAAAGATTGGCGTGGAAAAGTAACAATTTTCACCATGCCGTTTTTGGGGCTTATTTTTACTTGGAATTTTATTGATAGGGCATTGCCCTACACGCTTCACTTGGCGTCCGGAAAACAAGAAACGGAACTGAAATTTGCTTATGAAAAAGGCAGCGGCTCTAAACACTGTCGACACTCACTGTTGTTAAAAGAGAGCGGTACCTTGTCAGATGGGCGATTATGCTTAAATCAAAGTGAGCACAAACGCTTACCAAATAAAGGATGGGTGTATGTTAAGGGCTCCGAAAGTGGTTTTGGTTTTGACATTGAAGGGTATCGATTTCGCTAAATTTCAACCATGAATGCCTGCGTACTAATCACTTCAAATGCAATTAGCCCAAGCAAAATGAGATTAACCAAAACCGTTACCCAATAAACCCTCATAAATGACGATTTACTACGCTTATGTTTAAAAATCTGTTGGGCTAGCAATGCACCAGGCCAACCTCCCAATAAGCTTAATATATGCAGTTTTGCCTCTGAAACTCGCCGTTTTTCCTTTTTTGCAGCCGATTTGTCTATGCCGTAAAACAGTATGGTAAGCAAACTTACCGCGCCATAAACGATAGGTACTATAAACGGTAGCCGACCTGACAATGTAAATAACGCAAGTGCACCGGAGAAAATACTCAGTCCGATAACATTACGTTTTCTTTGCGAGGTTGGCTTATTGGCGCGTAAACGTTTTGCTTTGTGATCCTTGAGTAAGCTGATGTTGCAGGCTCGGTGATTACCATTTCTATCCTGCTCAACTTCATAAACAATAATGTCGCCATTAACCGGGCGCCTAGAGCGTTGTTTAAACGCTTTGATATGAGTAAACGCGCGCGTGCCTCCACCGTTAGGTTCTACAAAACCATAACCTTTAGCATCATCCCACTGTTGAATTCTTCCCTGATACTTCACTACCACTCCTTTAAAACCATAATGTAGCGTCTTCATTGTTGCTACTTTATCTGCATTTCATTACCTAGGCATCATTTCAACTGACCATAGGCTCCATTGGCGAGAGTATGCACTCGATAAATGGTGTATTCAATAAGCACCGTATGCGCTAAGCCCATATAGTAGGCAGCTCTGAGCGCACATTCTTTTGTCTTACCCTTGAAATTAAAAAGCCTTCCCCCACTTATTTGTTATTGAATTTGAACGCTGCTGCCTTTGCTAGACGAAAAACGCAGCGGCGCCCAGCTAAACGGGGAATTAACGTGACAACGATTGTATCTGTACGACGTGGGAATCAAGTGGTAATGGCCGGTGACGGACAGGTATCACTGGGCAATACCGTAATGAAAGGTAATGCGCGCAAAGTGCGCCGTTTATACCACGACAAGATTTTAGCGGGCTTTGCTGGTGGCACGGCCGACGCATTTACGCTGTTTGAGCGCTTTGAAGCAAAGCTTGAAGCCCACCAAGGCCATTTGACCAAAGCGGCAGTAGAGCTCGCCAAAGATTGGCGGACTGACAGGGCGCTTCGCAAACTAGAGGCACTGCTTGCCGTAGCCGACGAAACCGCATCGTTTATCATTACCGGTAACGGTGATGTGGTGCAGCCAGAACAAGATCTTATTGCGATTGGCTCTGGTGGTAACTACGCGCAAGCTGCAGCTACTGCACTACTTGAAAATACAGAGCTAAGCGCGAAAGAAATTGCTGAAAAAGCACTGACCATAGCGGGTGATATTTGCGTATTCACTAACCATAGCCAAACGGTTGATGTACTAGATTACTAAGTAATAGCTGAGTGCTGTTATCGGCTTGCTGTCGCTCGTATGAATTTGAGTACAGCAAGCGCTGTTAGAAAAGGGTTTATTCATGTCTGAAATGACACCAAGAGAAATTGTTCACGAGTTAGACCGACATATTATTGGTCAACAAGATGCCAAGCGCGCTGTATCTATTGCACTTCGAAATCGCTGGCGTCGTATGCAGCTTGAACCTGAGCTGCGCCAAGAAGTTACGCCAAAAAATATTTTGATGATTGGCCCTACGGGTGTGGGTAAAACTGAAATAGCCCGCCGTTTAGCAAAACTTGCTAACGCGCCGTTCATTAAAGTTGAAGCGACTAAGTTCACTGAAGTGGGCTATGTAGGTAAAGAAGTTGAGACCATCATTCGTGATCTTGCTGATATTGCGGTGAAGATGACGAAAGAAAATGAAATGAAAAAGGTGAAATTCCGCGCAGAAGAAGCAGCGGAAGAGCGCATTTTAGACGTTTTGCTGCCTCCACCAGAAGATGCATGGGGTAATAAGGAAAACGTTGAAGATCGCGGTACGCGCCAAGCATTTCGTAAAAAGCTTCGTCAGGGCGACTTAGACGACAAAGAAATTGAAATTGATGTGGCACTTCCGCAGGTGGGCGTAGAAATTATGGCGCCTCCAGGTATGGAAGAAATGACCAATCAGCTTCAGGGCATGTTCCAGAACTTGTCGGGTTCGCAAAAGAAAAAGAAGAAGCTGAAAATTAAAGAAGCGTTCAAACTACTTATTGAAGAAGAGGCTGCACGCCTTGTGAATCAAGAAGATTTGAAAGAAAAAGCCATTGAGTCGGTAGAGCAGCACGGTATTGTGTTTATCGACGAAATTGACAAAATCTGTAAGCGTGAGGGCAACTCGTCGGCCGATGTGTCTCGCGAAGGTGTTCAGCGTGACTTGCTTCCACTTGTGGAAGGTTCAACGGTATCGACAAAACACGGCATGGTTAAAACTGACCATATCTTGTTTATCGCTTCGGGCGCATTCCAAATGAGCAAGCCGTCTGACCTTATTCCAGAGCTTCAGGGGCGTCTTCCAATTCGCGTTGAGCTATCTGCCCTTAAAGTCGGTGACTTCAAGCGCATTCTTACCGAGCCGAATGCGTCATTAACTCACCAGTACATTGCGCTAATGAAGACAGAAGGCGTGGATATTAGTTTCGACGATTCTGGTATTCAGCGTATAGCCGAAGCGGCATGGCAGGTGAATGAGCGCACTGAAAATATTGGTGCCCGCCGTTTGCACACCGTCCTAGAGCGCCTTATGGAAGACATCTCGTTTGACGCCTCTGAAAAGAGCGGTGAGTCGTTCGTGATTGATGCAGATTACGTTAACAGCCACCTAGAAACCTTGGTAGATAACGAAGATCTGTCGCGCTTTATCTTGTAATTTAGCGCTAAGTAGAAGTTTCCCCGTTAGTTGATATGTTCAACTAACCCTTCTACATGAACAAGAATTAAAAAGCCGACGTTAAGTCGGCTTTTTTACCATTCTACTTTTTCCCAATGGTCTTCGACTTCTTCAAGACGAATTATTTTTGCAGCTTCTTCCGCTTGGGTATTTGCTAGTAAATCAAGAAAGTAACTTACGGGATTATTCTTCTCTTGGCTTTCCATGTATAAGGCTCTTAAGGCAGCATCTGTTGTCCGTGGAATTTTTGTTTGACCTTTCTCATAACGCGCAATGGTCTGTTCATCAACACCAAAACGATTCGCCAGCATTTTTTGAGAAACATTTAGTTCTACACGTAAGAATTTAAACTCATCATGAGCAAGAGGCTTGTTGGTATTAACAATTGTCTGTGCTATCGCACTATGAAGACCGTTCATATCGTCAATGCTTGTATATTCTTCACCGTCTACAACTTCAACGGTAACACCGTTTTTCAGGTATACATTTGATAACCCGCTTTCAGTGTAATGGTACATTTTACCCTCTCAACTTATCCATACAGTAATTAGAAATGACATTGGACTATCATGATGATTTTTAAGTGCAACAGTGAGTTCGATAACTTTGCCCGCAGCTAAACCTTTCAAATTAAATTTCCAGTCTCCAGAAATATCAAGATATGGCCCCTCTCTAAATACTGAGTGCTTACTTTTTAATAAAGTGATCACCTGACCTGTAGTGATTCCTCGCTCATGCATGCGCTGTTTAACATGTTTAGTCCACCGAATCCGGTGAGTATAGTTTTCTGCGAGGTCATTCATTATTTTTCTGGCAGTTTCCTCTGTAAGAGGGAATTCATTAATTCCTTGGGGATTGAGATTAGCCATGAATGCCTTTTGAAATTCACCCTATCATATTGATAGGTTGTTGGGGTATTGTCAATGATTGCGTAAAGGCTTCTAAACAATCGCAAATTTGTTTTGGAAACCCAATTAGCCTCTAAACGTCCTGCTTGCTACTACGAAGTCTTTACCAGCAGTGCTACCAATTTTTCTGTTATATCTAGACCGGTATCGTTCTCTACTTTTAGGAAGTAAGGGCTGGGGTTGGCCTCTAGAAAAAAGTATTTTCCCTTCGCACTTTTACGCCAGTCGATAGCACACCAGTGCATACCTAATGCTTTGCATATTTTGATAGCTAACTGCTTAACGTCGCTGGGGACTAGGGTCACCGATACGCTCGCATTGTCGTCATTCCTGTAATCTAATTCACTTGAGTCGATTTGTACGCTGAGTACGTCATTGCCAAGCACATAGCTTCGTACATTCACGCCTGCAATATATTTTTGAAAGGTAACAGGGCGTTCACCTAAAAGCGCATTGAGTAACGGGCGCATGTTTGGTTGTTTATTCACAAACTGCGCAGTTCGACCGCCGCGTACAGGCTTGTAAATAACGTCTCGCATATTGTTACAAAACTGCGAAGCAACCTCGGGTGCATTGCCAACAAAGGTGTAGGGAATATGTGCTCCTAGTTTGCCAGCAATACGCGATTGATAAGGTTTACACTGGTGGCTTCGAACAGCGTCGATAGAGTTCACCCATTTAATGTCGCTATAGCTGAACCAGCAAAGTAGCGTACTTGCTCGCTCTTGCTCAACCCACCCTGCGTTTTCTAGCAAAGTAGATTCACCATCATGAGGTCTATCACCTTGTGTTTGAGCATCTGCACTGGCATCGTTTTTAGCATTATCACTAGGGTCTTTTAGCGGTATACCAGGTAGGTACTCATGCCAATAAGCGGCCTGGGTATTTGAAAACGTAACTCTAGGTTGGTCGCAAAGTGAAGGCGAATTGAAATGAATTAGCCCGTCATCGAAGTCAGGGTCGTAGCTGATCTTCCACGTAGAACCAAAATGTTGCGTATTGGCGAAATAAAAGGGCGTGTTATTTTGGTGAAGTGCTTTGGCTATATGTTGAATTTGTGGGTCTTGCTCACTGCCTAGTAGTGCGACGTGCATTTGCGTTCCTTGCTAGCGTTTTAAGTGTTCAAAGAATCTAGTAGCCCTTAAATCAACACATGGAATACTGCCTAAACCGTATCCATGTGTTGACTTTGATAGGCGGTAAGTTACGACAAAATATCAGGTAGTTTGCCGCCGCCTTCACCAATAGCCATGGTTATGTAAACGGGCTCTTTAGGTGTTGGACCGACTACCGGCACACTTTCACTTAGGCGAGCTCGTAGTCCGCCGGATACCTCAAATAGCTGAGATTCAGCAACGGTAGCAAGCTTAGAATTTGCTGGTTGGTTCTGAGTTAATGGATGGTTTTTCATAATGTACGCTCCTTGTAGTGGCGTGGTGAGTAATGAAGTGGACACGCTTACAGCGAAACCACTTCTTGGTAAAGGGTTCTAAAACAGCAGGCAATAAGCACAGAACGGTTACTAATGTTGAGCTTTTTGTAAATGTTGGCGCAGTGAAATTTGACGGTCCTTTCACTGATGAATAGCTCTGAGGCAATAACCTTATTTGAGCGTCCTTCCATTATTTTGTGTGCAACTTGTAGTTCGCGTTTTGATAAACAGTCAATGGGGATAACGCTGTTCCGGGCGGTAATGCCGTTCGCATCTATTTGCATGCGTTCAGCTGCTGTCATTAATACTGCGGGTTCTCTGATTTCATGTGTTTTCATAGTGTTTCTCCGTGTTTACCTGATGTTGCGCTTCCTGTTACTTCAGTGGGAGGGCATAGATGTAAGTTGCCGTTTTCCAGACGATAAACCTTGTCTGCCATGGCAATTGATTGAGGGCGATGTGCCACAATAATTCGCGTCATATTTAGAGACTTAAGGTGATGATTTATCTGAGCCTCGTTTTCCATATCTAGGTGACTGCTTGCTTCGTCTAAAAATAAAATGTCTGGCTCTTGATAAAGCGCTCTTGCTAGAAGCAGGCGCTGTTTTTGACCACCACTTAAGCTGCTACCCATATCACCGACCAAGGAGTGGTATTGCATAGGCATCTGCATGATGTCTTCATGGATACAGGCAAGCTGAGCGACGTGAACCATTTTCTTGAGGTCGGGAGCTTCTTCAAAACAACAGATATTTTGCGCGATGGTGCCGCTTAAACAGGTATCCTCCTGAAGCACTGACGCGATGACTGGGTTTGTAGAGCTTGGGTGTTCGATATTGCCTTCTGAAACAGGGTACAGTCCCATCAGGCACTTAAGCATTGTGCTTTTTCCACAGCCGCTATCGCCTGTGATTGCGACGATCTCTCCGCTATGTACCGAGAACATTAGATTTTTAAACACCCACGCATTGGTTTCACTGTAGCGATAACTGAGCGCCGTCGCTTTAAGCGCTACAGGGCGAGTTTTGGCATCAAGAAGCGAGGGCGTACTTGCGCCATCAGGTGTTAAAACGTTAGGTGCAAGTGAGTTGGACGTGGATGAGTTGGGGACGTCTGCATTGCTAAAATGAACGTTTTGTTTTTCAAATGTATCGTCCTTAGTTTTTAACGACAGAGGCTTCTGCTGTGATGGTGTAAGTAAAATGTCGCTTAAGCGGTTGAAGTGAACACCTAACATACTAAGCTCAATCAGCTTGTTAACTACGCCATCTAATGCGCTGACAAAGCGAGCTTTGTACGCCATAAATGCCAGCAGCATCCCTATCGAAAGGGTTCCTTCCATAACCAGGCTGGCACCAATATACACAACGACCAAATTTTCAGCGCCAAACAATAGCTGATTGGTCAGTGCGCTGCCTATGTTGATTTTTCCAAGAGTGATGTCTTTGTTTAGCGTGGCGACAAGCTTGTTTTGCCACTGCCCGTGGCGCTGTACTTCTTGGCTGTATACGCGAATAGGTAGGATAGCGCGTACGCTTTCCATAAAGTGACTTTGTTCTAATGCTGCAAGCGCAATGCGTTCAGTTGTAAGACGTTTAATAAACGGCAGCAGTCCAAGACGAACGGCGAGGTAGGCAAGCATGATCGCCACTACAACCAGAGTGAGTTTGGGCGAATATAAAATCATTACTGCTAGTGTGATCACTGCCATGAGCCCGTCTAACAGCGCAGTAACCAGGCCGGTGGTTAGGAACTCACGAATACTCGCCAGTGAGCCAAAGCGGGATACCACATCGCCAATATGTCGCTTGTCGAAGTAGTCCAAGGGAAGCGATAATAAGTGCTTAAATACCGACGCCGACATTTGAAGCTGAAGGCGAGACGACACCGACAGAATAACGAACTTTCTTATCCCGCTAGTAAAAGTTTCTATTATTAGTAGCAGGGCAAACCCTATTGCCAGCGCTTTCAGTAATGCATCGTTGTTGTAAATCAATACATCATCTACGACTGTTTGCATGTAATAGGGTGAAGCAAGTGCAAATAACTGCAACACAATCGATAACGCAAAAAGGGTTAGAAGATTGCGCTTAAACCCTGTTGTTCGAGTGAAGAATTGACTAAGACCCAAACGTGGCGCGGACTTCTTGGGACTAAATGTGTCGCTAGGCGTGACTTCAAGTGCAATACCGGTAATGTACTTCGACGCCTCAGAATAAGTGAGTTTTCTTTCTCCAAGCGCGGGGTCGTGAATGGTAAGGGTTTTTCCTTTCACTTTAGTTAACACAACAAAGTGATTCATGTTCCAATGTAGAATTGCAGGGCAAGATAATTGCGCTAAGTGCTCCATTTCTATCTTGATGGCGCGGGTTTGGAAACCCAAATCACTTGCAATGCGCATTACGTCTTTTAACGTAGTGCCTCGTAGCGACACAGACACAGTCTGACGTAGAGCATTTAGATCACGTTTATCAGAATAGTACTGCGCAATCATAGTCATACAAGCAATTCCACACTCAGCTGCTTCGCTTTGCAGTACAACGGGCACACGCTTTTTTGTATAAAGGATTTGCGTTGAAAGTGGGTGTGTAATGTTCATCATGATTACAGCTTCCCAGTAATGCTATACAGTGGTTCCATTAACCACTCCATCAACGTACGTTGACTTAAATCTACGTCTGCAGAAAATGTCATCCCAGCTTTCAGTGAAATATTGTTTCCATAAGCCAATATTTCTTTTGTATTTAGCGTTGCAGTAACAAGATAAGCGGGTTCACTAATAGAAATAGGGATGTCGGTAAGCTCACCAGGTAGCACCAACGAAGGTGAAATGTTCACTATCTCGCCTGACTGCACACCAAATTTTTGATAAGGAAATGCGTCGTATCGAATATGCAGGGCTTGGCCTTTGCGTAAAAATCCAGCAGACCGCACGGGAACTGCAATACGCGCTTGAATGTCAGCATTTTTAGGCAGTAAGGTAAGAAGCGGGCGAGAGCTATCGATGGTATATCCCGCCTTTACTTGAAGGCCGGATATCACGCCATTGTGAGGCGCATAAATCGTTTCTTCTGCGTTACTCTTGTGACTTACTATTTGCTGCGTGAGATCGCTCAAGGTGTTCTCCACGTTTGCCATTTCATTGGCCTGCTGTTGAGGCAAAGTGGCAAGTTCATGGTGGAGAGCAGCGATATTCGCCTTTTCGTCATTTTGGTCTTTTTGGGCCAACGTAAGCTGTTGTTCGGCGGTCAATCTTTGTAGCGTATGGTTTTCATAGTCTGCTTGGCTAATGTGCCCTTGATTAAGTAAGGTTTGCGCTTTCTCCCACTGCTTTAGTGCTAGTGCCCACTGGGTTTGCGACAATTCAACGATGGCGTCTAAAGCCGTTAATGCCCGTTTGGCTTGGCTTAGTTGTTCTTCTAAGCCTTGTCGCTGCGCTCTATGCAACACATCAAGACGTTGAATACTTTGACGTGTTCGATGCTGCTTTGCTTCAAGCTCAGCGAGCAACTGCGTGCTAACTTTATTACCTGATGCATCATCGCTACTGTAGTTGATCTTAATTAGCGGCGCGCCCTTACTCACTAATTGACCTTCACTGACCAATACATCAAGCACTTTGCCGCGCCTTGCATCCGCATAGAGCTTAAAAACGCCATGACTGGGTTCCAGCCATCCACTCACTGATGCCTTTCGTGCGTAGCTTCCCGTATTTAGATAAATAATCACTGCCAAAATCCAGACCACAAGCAGGCCAGCTATTGCAGAATAAACAGGTTTTGGGGTCATTAAAAAACGTCCATCAACAGCATTTGATTGCTCATCAATGACTTCCTTTCTAAACAGTCCTGTTCTCATCTCCATTCCTTTTTTGTTTATGCATTTGCGTTGCAGTGCTTATCTAACTTTGTTTGGGTCACGTTAAAGGTATCTGGCCGCCACTTCCGTTTAGGCTTTTTCTCCTTGGCATCACAGTCCTTGACGCCTCCGTTTTGTTACTACCAGATACCTTGTGGTCAACATTACTGCGGTGACGGTGTTCACTTTAGGTGGGTTGGGAACTTGATGAATTACTGCTAAGGTCTATATTTCAGTAGCACACGGTTTCACTGGTGTTGGCGCATTTTTGAAAGCGGCTGGCTCAAATTTAGAAGTGATTCAGACACAAATAATTGCCAGTAAAATACAAAGAAGTCATAGAGCTGTATAAAGAATGTGCTATAAAAAACAAAGGAATATGAAAATAACACGGTAAAAACACACAGAAGGAAGCCTCATGTTTGTGCCCAGCATACTTTTAAAGCAACTCTATACACGCGCAAGTCTTACGAAGACAGATAAAGGCTTATCTTTTTCTCTGAAAAACAGATTGAAAGACGCAACCATTAAAGAAGTAAAGTGGATATCTCTTGATGGCGAAAAAATTCCAGAGCATAAAATTTCACTCCAGTTAACTCCCGACTCCAGTATTTCCATAGAAGCATTAAATAAATCAGACGGAGAGCCCTTTGGCTTGCGTCAAACCATTACCGTGCATTTAGATATTGATGAAGCGCCGTGCCCAGAAAAGCGAAAACTGGGTATTTGCTTTTCTGCTTCGCCTTTTGGAAAGCTTAAATTTGAAGTGGAAGACAATATTACTGCGCCAGGACAACGCAGCGCTTTTATTCCTCGTGACGACATGGATGACTACGGCGAAAGTATTATAAAAACACGCCAAGAATATTTCGAAAGCGCCACCGGAAAGAAAATTGATCACGTAGGTAAGTACTCAATCGACCCACAAGCGCTTAAGGGGAATATTGAGCATTTTATTGGCGTGGCGCAGGTTCCTATTGGTATTGCAGGGCCGTTGAAGATAAACGGAGAGCATGCACAAGGGGAGTTTGTCGTGCCGTTAGCGACTACCGAAGGTACGCTGGTGGCATCGTACAACCGAGGCATGAAGCTGCTTAACATGAGCGGTGGCGTAACGGCAACGGTCGTCGACGATGCTATGCAGCGAGCCCCTGTATTTATTTTTGAAAATGCACGAGGTGCCAGAGATTTCGTTAAATGGATTAAAGCAAACTTTGAGAAGATTAAAGAAGAAGCAGAAGCGACCTCAAGTGTTGCTAAGCTGACGTATATCGACCATTTCCTATCGAACAAATTTGCGTTTTTGCGTTTTAACTTTAAGACCGGTGACGCAGCGGGTCAAAACATGGTTGGACGTGCTACCTTCGCAGCATGCGGGTGGATACTCGATCATTATGAGGGGATAGAGAATTTCTACCTTGAGTCTAACTTTGCTACAGACAAAAAGGCCTCTCAAATAAATATTATGCGTACCCGTGGTAAACGGGTGACAGCTGAAGCCACTATTAAACGCGAACATTTATTAGAAGTAATGCGCGTAGACCCCAAACAGATAGATTATCACGGCCGTGTAGCTGGCGTAGGATCTTTCTTATCTGGTGTGAATAACACGGGTCTGCATTCACCAAACGGTATTACTGCTATGTTTATCGCCACAGGGCAGGATGTTGCAAACGTATCTGAATCGTCGGCGGCAATGATGTATTCAGAATTAACAGGCGACGGTGACCTGTACGTGTCTATTACCATTCCATCGCTCATCGTAGCGACGTATGGCGGTGGTACAGGAATAGGTACACAGCGCGAGTGCTTAGAGTTGCTGGATTGCTACGGGCGAGATCGCGTGTATAAATTTGCAGAAATTGTGGCGTCCGTGGTGTTGGCTGGAGAGATATCACTAGCATCAGCCATTAGTTCGTCAGACTGGGTGTCGTCACACGAACAGTATGGCCGAAACAGATAAAACCTTGGCCAACGAGGCGATTCATCGGCCAACAGAGACTAAAAATATTGGCCGATGAAAGCGCCTCGGTTTCGCTTCGCTACCGCCTGCATAAATGCACTAAAGCGCTGTGCGTTTCCATTACTTCGGCTAAAGCCTACGCCGTGTATACGAATAACAGGCTGTCCATTGGCACCTTGGTTAGCTTGGGTAATCTGACTTACAATCTGATCTAAATTCGGCCTTTGATAATCATCACCAAACACGTAAAGACTCACGCGCCCCTTGGTGTTTTTATACAGCTTGATGGCTTTAAGGATCCCCGCTTCAGGCTGACTCGCCCCTCCTTTAAAGCTCTTCATTTGGCTCATTGCGGTATCTCTCATTGTTTGTCTGTCATCTAGCCATTGCCCAGCTCTACTGGAAAACATAAAGCTTCCGTCAGCAGACATAATCTGAAAACCTTTCATTTTAGGATGGTTTTTTAAAATGTCGTTTACGATGGTGATCACGCGATTCCAACCACTGCCAGAGGACATGGAACCCGAGTTATCGATAGCAAAAATAACGTACTCAGCATCGGTGGGAATTCCACCAACATCATCGTCAGGGGTATCTGTCGGATTCGGCGTATTTAACATAGCGGTTGCTTGGCGTATTTCGTTACGCAGCGACGAAGCTTTGTCTTTCAGTTGATTAATGGTTTGTTGTGCGCGTGGTATCGATGAGTCTAAATTGTCTTTCTGTTCCGTGACGGAAGCCGTTTTGCTTTGTGCTGCTTTCAGTTCTTGTTGCTTATCTGACAGTGCGCCTTTGAGCGTTTCCACATCAACTTGAGCCTGTAATACCTGGTCAATAAGAACGCTTACGTTACTAGGGCCGCGCTCGGTGTCTTCAGTACCGTTTTTGGCCAGAAGCACCAGCATAACTACGGCGCCGAAAGCACAGGAAATTATGTCGAGAAAGGCAATGTTGAATACCTCAACGGGGGCTCGTTGAATTTTGCGCATTAAGGCCACTCCGGAGCAGGTGATAGGAAAGTGCCGCTTGTTGCGCGGGTCCATTCCCAGTACATAGGTGAAGCAAAAGGATCGCCCTCAATGGGCAGCAAAATCACATTGTAATGCACGCCTTTCTTAGCGCGCTTAACGGTTTCAACAAATAAGGTCTTACGGCAATCTGATGAAATTGACTTTTTACTACTAATGAAGCTTTTGCAGCTCATAGGTAGTCCGTCACCCAAGGTAGGAAGGCCATCGGTGACAATATACACATCGGTGATGTTTGGGTTAGCTTTAAATAAAATGCTTAAACCTTCTTGAAGATTTGTTCCTCCATTGGGGACGACAGCACCGAGGTCTTTAACTATTGCGTTCATCGAACCGCTGACTTTGGCACTATTTACATCACGAAGGCCTAGTGTGGTAGCGGTGTCTGAAAAAGTCACTACGGTGACTCTTGACTCTAAAGGGACTCGCGCGAGCATCCATTGGGCTACCCGTTTGGTGCGTATCCACTTCGGCGTAGAGACCTTCTGGCTATCACTCAACGCTAACTTGCCTAAAATATCCACCAAGTTGTCGCCCATCATTGACGCACTTTTGTCAATTAGCAGACCTATTTCCGGGCCCTCTATTTTCATGCCAGTGATGTAGTTCTGTTCGCCGGTACCTTGCATTTGAATGTTGGCTGACTTTTCTACTTCTTTAGACAATGCGGCTAGCTGGTTTTCAAGATCAGCCACTACTGCCATTTCTGTAGAGATATCTTGCAGTAGTTTTGACTGGTCTTGCGTTGTATCTGCTTGCGCTTGCTGAGCATCGTCTTGCTTCGCTGACTCAAGGGCAATTTTATCGTTTAATTCGTCAATCGACTTTTTGAGTTTTTGTTGTTCTTGCTCTGCGGCGGCGAGTTCCTGCTCTAATTTTTCTTTCTCTTCAGTTGGTGTAGGTGTAAACGCTTTAAAGTCGACCAGAATGAAAATAAGAATAACCGCGCCAAGGCCACAGGCCATAACGTCTAAAAACGCCAGGTTAAATCCGTCTTCGGCTTTACGCACTTTAGGCATTACTGTCTCGCCTAATTAGTTGTGAAGGTGTGACAGAAGGTGGTGTTCACAAGACTCTTGTGTGCGAATTACCATAGTGTCTTGGCGACCATTTAACAGGTGCATTAACAACATTAATATAAGCGATATAAAAAGCGCGACGAGCGTAGAGTTGAACGCAACGCCCAGCGAAGCCGTCATTCCCGCGATATCACCATCTAGGGCTGCGTCTGCTTGCGCAAGGGCTGCGCCAATACCGCGAACAGTGCCAACGAAACCAATCGAAGGAATAGCCCAGATTATGTAGCGAATCACGTTATTACCACTTTCAAGCTGGGCAGCAATATTTTCTACCGAAGCGTGGATTGCATCGGCAGCATGCTGCACGTTCTGTGTGTTTTTAAAGCGTCTAATGCAGTTTATCCACGTGCTGTATGCGGGGGTGTCGCTATAAGATGAAGACGAAAGCTCATCTAACGCTTTATCTACATTTAGTGGCGTATCTTTGTTGTGCTCAGGCAGTAAGTCTCGTGAGTAAATCTCTTCTTCATCCAGCAGCTTCCAAAGTTTGTAAACCATTAGGAAAATGCAAAACAGCATCAGCGAGATACAAACCTGTTGCTCGATATCTTTAAGAATAACCCAGAAAGAGGATAGGGACGCTGTGCCAGCCGTTGCCATGACTTTTTCGGCCGCGGGGCGAATGACACCGGCAAATAGGAAATGTACCAAGGCAAATATAAATAGAAAGACCCCGCCACTTACAAGAAAGCTGGGGTTCATTGACAACGTATTCTCTTTATTCATCATCATTCCTTGATAGTTAAATGTTAGTTGGAAAGTCTTGCGGCGAATCTAACGATACAAAGTACGCACTTGCGGTGCCCGCAATGGCCAACAATACTGCAGCAATGATCAGTTTCTTTTTCATATTAATTCTCGTATCTCGCTATGCGAAAGCCTATATCGTCAGCAGGTTCAGTCTCACCGCTGCGCGCGCTTGCGCGAATATTTTTAAGCCGACCCGTTTGAAACGACGCGCCTTTTACTACGTGTTTACCTTGTCCAACAGGGCCTAGGTAGTCGTCAAAAGTACCAGACTGGTTTGATGGTGAATTCTGGTAAACATCGTGGACCCACTCACGCACATTGCCATCTAAATCGTAGAATCCACCGCGTTCAGCTTTGAACGAACCAACAGGGGCTTTGTCGACAAATCCGTCATCGTAGTCTTTTAAAATGAAGGTCTGTTTCCCACTTAGCGATGCATCAGCGAAGTTACCTTGTTTATCGCGAAGCCTAAACTGATTACCCCAAACAAAGATTGTTGGTGATGCTCGGCGATTCATTTTTGCAACGAATTCCCACTCGGCTTCCGTAGGTAAACGATAGCCTTTCGAGGTTTTATCAATACCCGTTACTCTGCCATTTTGAACAACATAAAACGGTGTTAGTCCTTCCTTCTCGCTTAGCCAATTTGTAAACGCAACCGCATCACTCCACGAAACATTCGTGATCGGTAGCTTGCTGCTAGGCCCTTTCCCTGCGAACGCGGCGAACTGCGCCTGAGTAACCTCGTGATTAGACATCCAGAATTTACGCGAAAAAGATACGTCTCTTTGCGTTTCATTGCGCTGGCGATCCTTTTCGTTTGCAGGAGAGCCCATAGTGAAGGCTTTGGGTGTAACAAGCGAAAGTTGAATACCCAGTGTATTTGCAAAAAGCGGCTTACCTTCACGCCGTCTTGCTTCAAACTCTGTAAGCATATCAGCGTGTACTTTCACCGGCTTGTTTGCACTAGGTGTAATAGTCTTGGTAACACTGCGATATCCTTCACGTTCGAATGTTACTGTGTGCGGTAAAGCTTGAAGCGTTAAATTAAGCGGCGTTTGACCTTTAGGTGAACCGTCGATGAAAACTTTTGCACTTAACGACGCGCTTATATTCACTTGTCCTCGCTCTTCTTGAAGGTTGAAGGTAAGCGCTTTGTTCTCGCCGGGAGCTAGCGTGATCCGCTGGCTTTGTGAAATGAATCCGGTTTTTTCATACTTGACGATATGTGGCGTATTCGCATCCACACGAGATCTTGTATCAGTCGGTTTATTATTTACTGTAAGTACGCCGCCTTGAGGGTCTGTCGAAACTGTTATCTGTGCTTGAAGGGGTTGAAGGTTATAGTTTCTTGTCGGGTTAGGGCGTTGGCTAGTGACTTCAATGGTGTCTTCCAATGGCTCTAGCCCTGACTTCGTCACGACAATTTCGTACTTACCGCCATTCATATTAATAGAAAGTGGCGTGACACCCATATCTTTACCGTCAAGGGAAACATTGGCACCAGAAGGGCTTGAGTTTATGCTAATTGCGCCCTTAACTGGAGAAAGTGAAATAACTTGTTCAATTTCCTGCGCGATATCTGCATCAAATTGGATCTCACCCGTTTCATAATGCGGATGACTGGCGCTCGCTCTGTAGCTGCCCTTTTTTAATTCCGTTACGTAGGTTCTCGATACCGCTACTTTCTCAGCGTTTAAATGCCAGGTTATTTCACTCAACGAAGGGGAGGTTGATAGGGTGATTTTTGCGGGTAAAGGAACGAGCGTAACATTAATAGTGCTTGGCGAGTTGTTGTTAATAACAACCGTGGCGTCTTGATATTTTGGGGCCGAAACCTGGACTTTGGCATGGCTACCAAACACGTAAAGCTTGTCACTGATGAACATCGCACTACCACTTAAAACAGCAAATTGCGGATTTTGTGCTGCACGTTCTGGAGAAACCGCAAAGGCATAACCTTTGGTTAGAAACAGCCAGCCAAAATAAACAACGAGAACGGCGGCCAGTCCTATTAATGAAGCTATAGCAACGCCCTTTCTTCGCTTCTTTCCTTTGGCAATGGCGTCATCAATACTGCTCACTAGATAGGTCCTTATACTTTTTCAGTACATACAACATGTACTGATAGGTTGGTGTCTGACGGTGAAACAACAATCTCTTGAATGGTTGAGCGATAACCTTCGCGGCTCCCTTCAATGCGATATGTACCAGGTTTCAGCTGAATGGTTTTTGTTTTTACTTCCCCCACGAGGCCTACTCCAAGTACCTTAATATAGGTATCGTTATCCGACGTTATTGTTACGGAACGGGGCTGATTGATATTGTCGATCACTTGCTCAAGTGAAGATATTTGGGCACGCAGTTTTGCGCTCTTTTCTGCATGTGAACCTGCTCGCGCAATGTCTTGCAGGGCTAGATTTCTGACGTTGTTATCCGATAAACGTTCTGGCCGCCTTTGGTAAGCGCTCAAGCTTTTTTCTGCATCGAGTATGGCTTCGGCATTTTGTTTTGCCTCAAGTAAAGCAGGGCTGGCTGGAAAGCTAGCGAGGCCTTTATTAGCTAGCAGCTTTACGGTTTGCCATTCATCTGCGCTGACAAACAAGGCGACTTGATTTTCAATTTTCTGCTGCTCTTGTGAAGCAATTAAAGACGCGAGCTTTTTACTAATGGTGGCAAGCTCACTGCTTGAAGCTTTTAGACTTTTGGCGTCATTGAGGAATTCTGCGGCAGCAGGGTAGTCACCTTGCTCGATAGCTCGATTTGCCTGAGCTAGCAGCGTATCAAATCGGCTGTCTTGCAATTGCCGGTTAATAGCATCAAGTGCTTGCTGTGCGTCTTTACGGGCAGGATCTAACTGTACTATTTTTGCGTACGCTTCGCGCTGTTTGCTGATGTTGTTCTCGACCTTACCAATGCGTGCCTGCTCGTAGGCGTCTTGCACCTCGTCAAATACATCAATGCGTTGCTGCAAAATGTTAGCTTTTTCGAAATCAGGGTTTATCGTTAACGACGTTTTGTTTAGGTTAAACGCGCTTGAAACATTCCCGTTATTGAAGGCAAGGAGGGCGTCTTCATAAGGTTGAGTATAGGCGTTTTCGTAGTCAGTATTTATTGTGTCAACTGAGCTCTTTATATCATCCAGTGCATTTATAACTGCGCTGTAGTTGGACGCGCCATATTCATTAAACGCAGTATTCAACTTGCGCTCAACTTCACTCGCTTTTTCTAAGAACATCTGGGAGTGTGAAACGCGACTAACCAAGTCGTTTACACTTTGTTTTGACTCGCTAAGCGCCATTTGAAGGGCTTTTCGTTCTTCTGCATTAACTTCCACAGCGGGTGTAGCTTTTGCGGTTTGGGGTACTGCCGTCGTGTCATCCGTGGCGTCCGTAACGTTCGATGTGACAGTAGGCATATATGAGATAAGGAGCACGCCTGCGACGCCTATCAACATGACCAGTGAAAAACCGAGCAGTGACTTTTTTATGAGTGCCTTTTTCTTTGCTCTGCTTTGCTCTATTTGTTGCTCAACGCTTGGCATGCGTAACCCTTTACTCTCTAACTTAACAATAGAATAGATATCTTATTTAATGGTTTTGATAACACCAACGACTGGGCTTATAGCGCAGTCATTGGTGTGGATTCCATGTCATAGATATCTTTAAGGCGAGCGCGAAGCTGGTAGTATTGTTCGCTTGCTGTGCCTTGAAGCTCAATTCGTTGATTGTCTATTTCAACAATTTGATCGGCTACCTGAATATCAAGGTTTTGACCCATTTCATCGAATAGATCCCGTTGGGCGTGAAGCTCTTTGTTAGTTTTGATTGCTTCGCTCAGTGTACCAATTGCGGCAATACCAGCACCTGCAGCGGCTACTTGACCAGCCGTTGAGCTAGAGTTAGAGCCTAAAAGCACTGACGCGACTGCGAATAACCCTGCCGTGACTTGTTGTGTGGTGCGCTCTGCTTCAAGTTCTCTGATTTTCTTGGCTTCAGGAAGTGTCTCTTTCTGGTACTTACGGTATGGCTCTTCAGTGGTTACCCAAAAAGAATCATAGGTTTCTTGAAGGCTATCTATAAATTGTTCATCTTTTGCCTGTATGGCGCGCACGCGACGAAGCATTGGATCGCTATCTGAAGGCGCACTTACTAGCTCAATCTCACCTCTTCTGCCTTGAGTAAGGTATTGGCTAAACGACTCAGGGCTATACATTTGTGCGTAGCGCAGGTCTGACACCATTTGCACTTCTTGCTTGTAGGCATCGGATTTCTTTATAAGCAAATCATAAACGAATTTTGCAATTTGCTCGAAAACTGGGCCGTTAGGGTTTTCGCCGCGAGACATGGCATCGCGATACCAGCCTTCACTTACGCGGTATTCAAATTCTTCTTCACCCCATACTGTGTTTTTAGCGTCCATCACTTTCACGCCAATTTCTACAGTTTCAGTATCTGAGTAATTAATTTTGCCCAGCACGTAAACATCGGCAAGTGCAGAAGCATCTGGCGTTACGTTAATGCTGCCGAAAGATTTGGTTTCACCTAGGGCTTCTTTGGTTGCTATCGCAAAGCGGTTAGCTTCTAAGCGACGCACTTGAGGCCAAATCCCTTCCTCTTCTATTTCATCGTAATCGATAGTGCCATCACGTTCTGTAGGAAAGCCCGGGTCAAACACAGGTATGGCAACATCCATATAAATTTCGGAGTTGTAGTTGTAGGTATTTTTTTGCGCGCCTAACGCCTGACCGCCCCCTGGGCCTACCATAGATGGTCCTACACTGGTGACATTAGTCTGCGTTGAGCCACATCCGCTCAAGAGTATAAACGATGCTGTTGCGACCACGGTAAACAGGGCCTTGGGTTTAAATGAAGACATATCCTTTCCTTCCTCTGATTTTTTATTTACAACCGTATTGCTCTTTTAATGCTTGGAAATGCGCCTTTTCAGACTCAGTTGTTGCTCCTTGCAAGCCGGCAATTACGGCGTCACATACCGCTGAACTTCCACCTTTCGCTTGTCCTCCAACAGACTGTTTTGAAGGATCTGAACTTGAAGTGGTTGTTTGTGTATTCGTCGATGATTCTTGAGACGCAGTGCTGCTTTGTGAGCTAGACTGCCCAGCGCCTGCCCCCGAAGATGATGTGCTCGAGGTATTACCCGCACCAGCGCCTTGCCCTGTACCTTGACCCGCCGCGCTAGCTACGCTTTGTGCGCTCGATTGCGCCGCTGAGTTCATGCATTCTTCGCTTTGGTTTAGCGCGCCAAATAAGGAGTCGTCTAACGCTTGTATTTTCTCCGCTTCTGTCATCGTAGATAGATCTTGTTCGCCAAAATCGAGAACGGCGCAATCTTGATAATAGGTAGGGGCTTCGCTCGTTTGAGCGCCAGCTGAAGCAAAAATGAGTGCGTTAAGCAGTAATGCTAGTGGCAAATAATACTGCATGGCAAATAAGTCCTTTTAATCTGATTTGGGGTGGTTCATATATTACCCTCCATCCTTAAAGCAGTTATACCACTCTTTTACTTAAGACTAAACTCAGTTTTAAACATGCACAGGTAAGTTTTCATATTCAGAAAATAAAAAGCCGACGAAACAGGAAGCTTTCGTCGGCTTTAGCGTTGGGTTAATTAAGGCCTACTAGTTTATGCTATTTATTACTACAGGCCTTTGGACGCAGAATTAATGCTCCCAATGATAGTGGTGCGCTTTCGCTTCCACATCATCTGCCGTTTGTTGCGGCATAAAGGTGGCATTGTCTTGTTCAAAGAAGAACGGTTTGCGTTTTTTCTTACTGCCCACTTCGTTCATGGTGGCCGACTCGTATACGCGTCCATTTAGTACAGTGTATTCTACGAATTCACTCTTTCTAATGTCGCTTAATACGTCGCCATCAATCACCACTAGGTCAGCAAGTTTACCTTTTTCGATACTGCCAAGATCTTTGCCCATACCTAGGTGTTTCGCGCCATCAATAGTACCGCCGCGTAGCGCTTCCCAAGGCGTGAAGCCACCTTGTTCCATGATCCACAGTTCCCAGTGCGCCGCTAAGCCTTCACGCTGGCCGTGAGCGCCAATATGTACACTGACCCCATTATCTCGAAGCTCTTTGGCGTAGCTTGCTACGTTTTGGTGGTTGTACTGGTTTTCTGGCGCAGTAGGTCTGCGGATCGCACGGCTATCTAGAATAGTCGACGGGGTGTAGCGAAGAAGACGCGGGTTCTTCCACACTTCGGTTTTGTCGTACCAGTACTCTTCACCCATCATGCCGCCGTACGACACCACAAAGGTCGGCGTATAGCCAAACTCTGTGGCTTTCCATAGTTGATTAACATCACTGTAGCCTTTTTCCACAGGAATGCTGTGCTCAAGACCCGTATGGCCATCTACCAACATAGTCAGGTTCTGCTGAAGCTTACCGCCTCCTTCAGGCACTACCATCATCTCTTGATTTTTTGCTGCCCACAGCACTTGCTGACGCTGGTCACGACGGGGCTGGTTGTAGCTTTTCACGGAAATAGCACCGGCTTCTTTCAAGCGCTCTACGTGGAAATAGGCATCTTCATAATTGTTGATAATCGCTTTATAACCTAGTCCTTCTGCACCGTATAAAATCGTGCCGGTGGAGTAGATACGCGGCGCAACAATATCGCCTTTACGCTGTAATTCTGCCGCAGCAAAAATTTCTGTCGTGTCGTTTGAAGGGTCATGAATGGTCGTAACACCGAATGACACATTCGAGTACTGACTCCAGTTTTGCTGAGGAATAATCTCATTGCGGCCCTGCGAGCCGTGAGCGTGTGCATCAACAAGCCCTGGGATAATGGTTTTTCCCGTTGTGTCTATTTGCATTGCATCATCAGGAATGGTCACATCACCACGTTTACCCACTGCTTCAATGCGGTTGTCTTTAATCAGCACAACGCCATCTTCAATCACCTCTTGGGTGTTGTCGGCATCGCGCATGGTTACCACTTTACCGCCAACCAAAGCTTTGTAACCAGATGGCTTATCAGCTTTAGTGGTGAACGACAAATCCATACCTTCAGCTACTGGCTCAGGTAAGGTTTCCGCAGCGCCATCAACAAAGGCAAAGGCTTCATCAAGTGAACGGCTAAATAGCGTAGGGCCGTTAAACCAGCTTAGGGTTTTATTGTCAGGCGACCACGTTAAATATTCACCCGCGCGGCTTGAAAGCTGCGTTACCGGCAGTGAGGTCATGTTCGGGCCTATGGTAATGCGCTTGCCATTTTCGACAAACGGCGCCACATACGTTTTGAACTGGTAAACAAACGCAACCCATTTCTTATCATGTGAAAGTTTGTACTCACTTACCTTATCTGCACCGTAAAGGTGAGTTCGCTTGTCGTTACCTTTAAGGTTAACGCTTGAAAGCTGGGTTTCGTAGTAAGCTTCGCCGCCCGCTGATTCGGTGAAGTACACCCGGTCATCGTTACCTGCGAAATGCGCGTTATAGCCGCCCTCAGATACTTTTTCTACCGTGTCTTCTTCAAGGCCCGCTACGTAAATACCTGGCTCAACCGAGTATTTGGGGTCTAGTAAGTAGCCGCCGGTAAATTTGCGGAAAACCACTTTTTCGCCATCGGCAGAGAACGACGGCTCAATGTAGTGACCTGGCTGCTGGGTAATAACTTTTCCTTTACCACCGCGAGCAGAAACCACGCGAACGGTACCTAGGTCTTGGTCATTCCAAGTCGTATAAACAATCGACTTTCCATCGTTAGAAAAACGCGGATAGTATTCGTCGTGATCGTTTTGTTTCGTTAATCGTTTAATTTTGCCTGACTTCACATCGCGCACATAAAGTTTACCTAGCGCTTGGAAGAGAACGGTTTTACCGTCGGGCGACATTTGAGACCAGCGAATCATACGAACGTCAAATTCATCTGGCGCTACATCAACGTCAAAGCGAAGCGCATCTGCGAATTTCACCGTGCCTTCAACGGTTACGTCCATGGTGCTGGTGGTTTTATCTTTCACGTCGATGGTGTGGAACTTACCACCTGTCCAATATACGATTTTGCTGCTGTCTGGCATCCAGTCGAAGTAGGCAAAGTAACCTTCCGAGCCAAAGCCTTCTTGCATATCTCGCTCTAGTTCTAACGTCAGTGGTGTTTCTACACCTGTTTTGATGTCTTTTATGAAAAGCGCGGTTCTATCTTTAACACGACGCACAAAAGCGATGTATTTACCGTCAGGTGAAGGTGTAGGGACTACAGCGCCGCCCGTACCGCTAATATAGCGGCTCTCTTCGCCGGTTTCGCGGTCGTAGCGAGTGATAGCAAAAATGCCTTCTAACGGGTCGCGGTTATATTCAAAGCGGGCACCCGGAACGGTATTTTCGGTAAAGTAAATGTACTTGCCGTCATGAGAGAATACAGGGTCGGCAATGTTTTGTTGGTCGCGCTTTCCGCTGTTACGAGCTTTAATTTGTAGGCCGTCACCACCTGATTTGTGGTACATCCAAATCTCGCCAGCCGGAATACTACGGCTAGACATAATGCCTTTGGTAACCACTAGGTATTCACCGTCTGGGCTCCACTTAGGAGAGTGGATAAGATTGCTTTTCTCTTTGGTTACCTGACGTAGATTACTGCCGTCAATGTCCATAACCCATACATTGCTTAATCCATCTTTATCCGAGATGAATGCGATTTGCTTGCCGTCTGGAGAAATTGAAGGGTGAATATTCCATGCGAAGTCTTGCGTAAGCGGCGTCGCATCGCCGCCACTCATGCTAACTTTGTACAAGTCGCCCAGCATATCAAAAACCATGAACTCGCCGTTTGGTGCAACGTCTAAGCTAGACCACGTGGTTTCGTTTGTTTTGATAGTGACTTCGTTTAATGCATAAGGTGGGTTGCTGACTTCCCACGTTTCAAGCTCGGGTTCTGTTTTTTCTTCACTGTCGTTCTGGGCGAATGTGGTAGGTACTACACCTAAGCCCAAAGCACTTACTAGCGTGATGGCCAGTAAACTTTTCTTTGTCTCTATCATAATTGTGTTTCCAACCGCTTGTTATTTATTTTCTGTCTACATCAGAGTACATGAGTTAGCCTGAAATGACGCACTCTTGAATTGTAAAGCTAAGGTTAATCTTACTTCAAAGTGGGAGAGATTCATTTACCTAATGCGATTGTAAGTCTGATTTTAGCGTTTAACTTTCATTGAACTATTCTCGATAATCGTTACTATTCGCATTTATTTCGCAATATGTGAGCGCTGTTTTGAAACTTTGGGTACGACGACTGCATCTTATTTTAGCGCTGGCGTGTGGGTTATTTATTATTTGCCTCAGTATCACCGGTGCGCTGCTCATTTATGCAAAAGATATCCAAACCTTGGTCCAGCCAGAAAAGTGGACCATAAAGCCTCAAGGCTCGCCGCTACCGCTTTCCAGTATTGTGAACTCGTTAGAAAACCAGACGGGTAAGAAAATTGAGCTTTTAATGCCCGAGTCAGACCATGAGCTCGCTTGGCAAGCGAAGCTCAACAATGGCGAATACGTAAGCGTAAACCCCAACTCTGCCGAAATACTTCATAGATACGGTTATTACAGCACGTTTTATGGGTTCACCATGGCTATTCATCGATGGCTGTTGTATCAAGATGGTGATAACGAAAGGCCACTTCGAAATTGGGTGTCTGTTAGTGCCTTAGTTCTACTTCTTGAAGTAATTGTGGGTTTTTACCTTTGGGTCAAGCCAAAAAATAGAATAAAACGCCTTGCGATTAAACGCCGCGCTAAGTTTCGAATTCTCATGTATCAACTTCATACAGTGCTGGGCGTTTATTTAGCTATACCGCTCATACTTATCGCGTTTAGCGGTATGGCGTTTAATTGGAAAGGCGCTACGCAGCAGGTGGTGGAAGCTGTTACTTTTTCAAAAGTTGAGAAAAGGCCCGTACCTGAACCGTTATCCCACGATGCTAGTAGTGCTTCAGTGGCTATCGATACATCTTATCAAAACGCCATAGCGGTGTTTCCCAATGCGTCACTATTTCGCATTTACTTCCCAAAAAATTCAGGTGAACACATAGGTTTCAGAATGCAAAACCCCGGCGAGTCTCACGCCTACAGCTGGGTTTGGACAAACCCTCAAAATGGAGAAATAACGGGTTATTACGATGCATCAAAAGCGAACGTAGCGACGCAGGTTTGGAACTTCAAATACAAGTTTCACATTGGTGATTTCGCGGGCCCATTGCTTGAATCTATCTGGTTATTTATCGCATTACTCCCTGCGTTTTTTACGATAACAGGGTGTTACTTTTGGTATAAACGCCACTTTAGATAATGAGAATAATTTTCATTATCTTTACATTGTTCTTCTACACCTTTAGTATAACGCGCCTTTCGTAACCTTATTTTCTTAAAAGAGTTTTCATGTTTAGACCATCGCTTACGCTCATTGCCTTAGCCGTTAGTGCGCCTTCTTTTGCTAATGATGCCCAAAAGGATATGGAACGTATTATCGTTTCTGGAAGTCGTGTTATTGAAAGTATTGATGAAGTACCAGCGTCAATCACCGTTATTTCAAGAAAGCAGATTGAAGATCACCTAAAGGTAAATCCCGAGTTACAGAGCTTGTTAGCGCAGATGGTGCCGGGCTTAGCTCCAGATACAGGTAGTTCGAGCAATACTGGCCAGTCTTTGCGCGGACGAGCTCCGCTTGTGATGATTGACGGTGTGCCTCAGTCCACGCCGCTTAGAAATGGCTCGTTAGGTGTGAAAACGATTGACCCTAGCGCGCTTGCTAGAATTGAGGTAATTAAGGGCGCTACGTCTGTTTATGGCAATGGAGCGTCAGGCGGTATTATCAACTACATTACCAAACAAGCAACAGCGCAAGACACGCATGAGGGCCAAGTGAGTTTGTCTTCACGTTTTAGCGCAGTGAAGCTTGAAGAGTCAGCCGGTGCGCGTATTTCAGCTGCGATTAACGGCAAGGTGGAGAATTTCGATTACCTTGTTACCGCCAGTTACGAGGAAAACGGCGTTCAGCGCGATGCAGAAGGCGACATCTTAGGTTTGCAGTACGGCCTGTCAGACGCTGAAACACAGAATTACTTTACCAAATTAGGTTACGACTTCGACCAAGAAAAGCGTCTTCAATTTAGCTACAACTACTTTAGCTCTCAACAAAAAACTGATTTGGGAGATGTTCCCGGAGACATCAACGAAGGCGTGAAAACCTACGCTATTCACGTACCTGAAGCGTTGCAAAAACGCGGGAAACCTCAGGGGCCTGACGGAAATGAGAACATCACCCTGAAATACACAGACAGCAATATCTTTGCAAACAGTGAAATGACGCTTGATGTGTACTCGCAAGATATTGAGAACGTATTCTTCTTTTCGCCTAACTTAGCTAACCCCGATGAAGGCTACGACGGCGGCCAGTCTATCATTCGCTCTGAAAAGCGCGGCGCTCGCGCGACGTTTAATACTGCCATTGATTTCGATGGCGTAGAAGCCACGTTTATCTATGGTATCGACGCGCTAAAAGACACTACCTCTCAACCGCTGGTTGATGGGCGCGTGTGGGTTCCTGAAATGGAAATGGACAGCTTAGCTGGCTTTTTACAAACAAAGTGGGTAATTCACGACGACGTTATTGTAAAGGCAGGTGTGAGAAGGGAAAGTATCGATTTATCGGTTGATGACTACGAAACACTGAAGCTGTGTCGCTCTGAAACCCAATGCTCTGTTCCTCTTCAAGTTAAGGGGGACACTATAGATTACGACGCAACCACTTATAACATTGCGATAAAGTATAACTGGAGCGACAGCTTTAGCCCGTTCTTCAATTATTCGCAAGGTTCAGATATCGCTGACATTGGCCGCCTACTGCGCGCTGCAACGGTAGATGATATTGGTCTTATTCAAACGGAGGCTTCTATCATCGATAACTACGAAGTGGGCTTCACCTCTCTTTTCGACCAAGTACGCCTTGAAGTTGCGGCTTACAGAAGTACATCTGAACTCGGTACGACCAATAGTTTCAACGAGGTGACAGGTGTGTATGAGCCTGTTCGCGCACCGCAGGAAATTTGGGGTTATGAAGGCTTATTAGGCTATCGAATTTCAGAAACGCTCAACGTGGTAGCCACATATAGTTACGTTGAAGGGAAAAATACCGAAGCTGATGTTTACCTTGGCTCTCGCCAAATTAGTCCACCCAAAGCAACGGCAAACGTAAACTGGAAGCCATCAGACACTTTATCGTTAACAGTTAGCTATCTGTATGTAGGTGATCGTAAACGCTTCTCGCCAAATGCTGACGGCGACTATGTGGGCGATCAAGGACCTATATCGAGCTATAATATTGTTAACCTAAGTGGACAGTACCAGTTCGCTGAAAACTGGAACGCGTTTATGGGTGTCGAGAACCTGTTTAACAGCGACTACTATCCTGCGCGCGCTCAGTCATACACCTACGGTGGCTACAATATTAAAGGATTAGGCACCACAGCAACCCTTGGTGTGACTTACTCTTTCTAACCAATAGCACCTCGTCTAATTGTGGCGAGGTGCCTTCTCTCTACCATCACTTTCAGTGATGCTTGTCTATTACAGCAATAATCGCTAATTTCGTAACAACTCATTAACAATGAATTGTGTAGGAATTACCGTGAGCAACGCTGAACAACAATTGCATTATTCTACTTGTACGCTTTGTGAAGCAATGTGTGGTATTGAGGTAGCGACGAAAGGCCGTCAAATACTGTCAATAAAAGGGGATAAAGAAAACCCATTTAGCCAAGGTCATATCTGCCCGAAAGCGAGTGCGTTAAAAGACTTGTACGACGATCCTGACCGCTTGAAGCGCCCGGTAAAAAGGGTACGAATTGACGGCGAGGCGAGTGCATCGGAAGACTGCACCTGGGAAGACAGCGCATGGGAAGAGATAGGGTGGGATGAAGCCTTTGATTTGGTCGCAAGCAAGTTACACCACATCCAGCAGGCACACGGCAATAATGCGGTAGGTGTGTATTTAGGAAATCCTAATGCGCACAATATGGGCTCAATATTATTCGGACCGTATTTCTATCGTGCCCTCAAGTCGCACAACCGCTACTCCGCTACCTCCGTTGACCAGTTGCCCCATCATATTGTTAGTCGACGACTGTTTGGTCATATCTCCCAAATTCCCATTCCTGACATTGACCACACGCAGCACTTTATGATCATCGGCGGGAATCCGCTGGCCTCTAATGGCAGCATTATGACCGTGCCAAACGTGAAAAAGCGTTTAAAGGGCATTCAAAAACGTGGAGGGAAGGTCGTCGTTATCGACCCTAAACGCAGCGAAACTGCCGATATCAGCTGTGAACATCACTTTATTCGTCCAGGCAGTGACGCGCTGTTACTGCTAGCTATGCTGCATGTATTGTTTGAAAAGCAGTTATACAAGGCGGATGAAATTTTACCTTATGCCGAGGATATAAAAGCGGTCGAAAAATACGTTCGCGATTATTCACCACAAAAGGTGAGCGAGCTTACCGGTATTACAGCTTCACAAATCACTCAGCTTGTTTTGGACTTCTGCAATGCTGAGTCTGCAGTTTGTTATGGAAGGATGGGGGCTAGCGTACAAGCGTTTGGTACGCTCACTCAGTATCTCATCATGCTGTTTAATATGCTCACCGGAAACCTAGATAAGCGGGGTGGCATGATGTTTACTCAGCCAGCCGCTGACGTATTACCTGTATCAGGCAAGGGCAGCATGGGCGGATTTACTTCTCGCGTAAGAGGGCTTCCGGCGTTTGCTGGTGAGTATCCGGTGGCGTGTTTAGCCGAGGAAATCTTAACCCCGGGAGAAGGACAAATTAAGGCCATGGTAATTGGTGCAGGTAATCCCGTGGTCACTACACCAAATGCAGAACAGCTTGATAAAGCATTTTCTCAACTCGATTTTATGGTTGCGGTGGATTTTTACGTTACCGAAACCTCCCGACATGCAGATGTGATCCTTCCTCCGGTAACCGCGCTAGAACGCGACCACTACGACATTGTTTTTCACAACTTTGCCGTGCGAAATTTTGCTAAGTATTCGGAAGCGGTGGTGGACATTGACGAAGACCAGCTTAGCGACTGGCAAATATACCTTTCGTTAGCCGAGAGGCTCGATGCGCTAAACGGAAAAAACACCGCACACTATGCTGCGCTTTGGGACAAGCAGCCTAAAGGTGTGGTCGATGATTTGTTGCAAGCAGGTCTTTATGGTCGAGCAGCAAGTAAAAAAGAAGGCGCTGACGCTAACTTAAGCGAAACTCCAACCGCTATTCCGGAAGGCGGGCTGTCGATTGATACGCTTAAAGCACACCCACACGGTATCGACTTGGGGCCGCTACAGCCGTCTTTGCCTCATGCCTTGTTCCATGAAGATAAGAAGATTCACTTAGACTTTGATTATTTCATGGCTGATTTAGACAGGGTTAACGCGCATTTTTTTGGAAAAGCGAGCCATGGTACGCCGCAAAATCAGCCCGTTGTTTTGATAGGGCGCCGGCATATTAAAACCAATAATTCGTGGCTGCATAACAGCCCCCGTATGGTGAAAGGCAACAACCGATGTACGCTGCAGCTTCACCCTGATGACGGGGCAAAATACGGCATTACAGATGGCGATGAGGTAAGTGTGAAATCGCGGGTTGGCCGGCTAAGAATAGAGGCTGAAATCACAAATGCAATTATGCCCGGCGTGGTATCTATTCCCCATGGATGGGGGCACAACAAAAAAGGCGTAAAGTTGTCTGTGGCAAGTCAGCACCCTGGGGTAAACACCAATATTCTTACTGACGATTTACAGGTAGACGAATTATCGGGAAATGCGGTGCTAAATGGCGTGCCCGTTGAGCTAGAAAAAGTAAGTTAAACACATAAAAAAGCCGGCATTAACTAATAAGCTAATGCCGGCTTTTGTGAGAAAGCGCTCAATTGAGCGCGTCTCTCTAGGTCATCGTAACAAACTCTTCTGCACTGGTAGGGTGAATAGCTACACACGCATCAAAGTCAGCTTTAGTCGCCCCCATTTTTATGGCAACGGCGAAGCCTTGCAGAATTTCATCCATGCCGTGCCCAATACCGTGAAGGCCTACCACTTTTTCGTCTTTACCCGTACATACAAGCTTCATCTTTGTCATTTGACGATGGCGGGTTACCGCGGTGTACATAGACGCAAAACTAGAGGTGTACACTTTAACGTTGTCTTCACCGTATTCTTCAATAGCTTCTGGCTCGGTTAAGCCAATAGTGCCAATGGGTGGATGACTAAAGACCACGGTTGGAATCATTGAATAATCCATGTGAGCGTCTTTTTTGCCGTTGAATAAGCGTTCGCTTAGCAAGCGACCTGCTTTAACTGCCACCGGAGTAAGCTCTGCTTCACCGGTAATATCACCAACCGCGTAGACATTCTTCGCAGTGGTATTTTGATATTTGTCGACCTTAACCGTGCCGTTGTCGTTCAGTTCAACGTCGGTATTTTCAATATCAATTTTGTCGGTAGAGGGTTTACGGCCAATCGCCCAAATCAAGCAGTCAGCTTTTAACACTTCGCCATTGGTTAAGTGTACTGATAGCTCGCCATCGTCAGCTTTTTCCACTTTCTCTACGCTAGCATGGTCGTGCAATTTGCAACCTTCAGCGTGGATCATATCCACTAAGGTTTCGTGAATAATAGGGTCGAAATTTCTAAGCGGAGCGTGTTTGCGAACTACCAGATGCGATTCTGTTCCAAGGGCGTGTAGTACGCCGGCTAATTCCACTCCAATGTAGCCTGCGCCAACCACGACAGCGCGCTTCGGCTGCTCTTTTAAGGCAAAGAAACCATCAGAATCAATACCGTACTCAGCACCTTCAATATCTGGGATGATTGGGCGGCCGCCTACAGCAATCGTAATATGATCAGCCGTGTACTTTTCGCCGTTGACTTCTACCGTGTTGTTATCGATAAACTTCGCGAAACCGCGAATTAAGGTAACGTCATTTGCGGTAAGAGCGCGGTCGTAAGAAGCATGAATACGCTCAATATAAGCCTGGCGGCTGGCAATTAGGCTGTCCCAGCTAAAGTGATTTACCGACAAATCGAACCCGTATTCAGGTGCATAGCGATGTATGGCTTCAGCCACCTGTGCTCCGTACCACATGGCTTTTTTAGGCACGCAGCCAACGTTCACGCAAGTACCGCCAATATCTTTCGCTTCAATGATGGCGGCCTTCTTTCCGTGTTTAGCTGCACGGTTTGCAGATGCGATACCACCGCTGCCACCGCCAATACATATATAATCAAAATGTGTCATTCAAAAAGCCTTCTTTGTCGGTTAGGCGAACGTAAACGATAAGCATAAATGCCTTCGGAAGGTTCGCACAGCAAATCATTCTCTATCGGTCTTGTCATAAAGAATAATCAAAAGACCGAGATTTGCTTTAGGGAATTTCATTTAGTTTATCAATGGGGACAGTGCAGCCTAATTAAAAGGCTAAGACAAAGCGAAGCATATTCATGCATCGCTCATCCTGCTTTCAGCACGTAACCTGTAGAACTTATTCACTTATAGTAGCAGAAAGCTCTTCTGGTTCTATTTGAATACTAAACGCTTTTCCACGTTCTTCTTCAAAGTGTACGAGTTTTTGAATGGTGGCATCACTAAACACATGTCCCTCGGGAAGGATAAGGATGTGACTATCGTTATACAAATTTTGGGCTAGTACCATGCCTGCTTTGAGCTGCGAGGCTTTCAATGATGTAGAAAGCAGTTTAGATGTCGTTACATCTTCTGCTTCGAGTAACAGGTCCAAAAATTCACCGTCATAGCGGGTGTTTCTGTGCTTTTTCATTTCTAGTTTGGCATCGCGAGGGCTCATTTCGATACCGCTCATTCTGCCGGTTACTAAGCGCCAGTAATCTCGGGCTATGGCCAAGATACGCGCGCCAGCAGGAATTTCTTTTGCAACTTTGTTATACAAGCCTGAGCCATTATAGTGCTCGAACTGAAATTCAATAATGTCAGAAACTTGATGTAGTTCATGAGCCGGAGCAAGTATTAACGCAGCCTGCTTGGTTTGTGATAGATAGTTTTGCTGCTGTTGATATTTAAGCTTTGAAAATGGCGCCTTAAAATCTTCGCTTTCAAGCCCTAGTAACCCAAGCTCGCAGATAAGGCCAGCATAACGCACCTGTTTGATTTCTTCTTTCTCTAACCGAGCAATACGCGCCAGTTTTGATGCCAACTCGCTAACCTCAATGGCAAACTTACCATTAATGTCAGGGTTAATGCTTATCACGTTGAACAGCACCTGCTCCATTGCAAGGTTGTGTTTTTCGATTTTATTTAGCGCTGCTTTTATCTGGCGCGTGCGCTTTTGAACCACTTGTTCTAGTGAGGCATTTACGTCGCGCAGCTTTTTATTTTGCAGTCGTGTTAGTTTTTGTAGACGAAGGTTTTCCGCCTTTAACTTAACTCGCTCTAAGCCTTCTTCTACAACAGCGATAAGCTCTTGGTTGTCCCATGGCTTTTGCAGGTAGCGGTGTATCTTGCCTTGGTTTACAGCTTTAATTGTTGACTCAATGTCGGCATAGCCAGTGAGCACAACTCTAAAAGTCTCGGGATAATTGATAGCGACCTGTTCGAGTAATTCCGCACCTGACATCTGCGGCATTTTCATGTCAGAAATAACAACGTGAACATCGTGTTTACTCATTAAATCTAACGCTTTGGCACCACTATCAGTAAGCAGTAAGGTGATATCCATAGTGAACAGCGCACGCTTAATAGCGCGAAGGATATTCGGTTCGTCGTCGACAAATAGAACCGTGTAGGTCGTGGCTTGTTCCGTAGTACGCTCTGTCATGAATTATTATCCTTATAAGCGACGTTACAACTATTACACGCAATGCTGCTTGATAACACTATTACTTGCTTCATCCTTCGCTCTCTGACTTTTTATCTGAATCTGAATTAATGGGGAGCGCTAAGGTGAATACGCTTCCTTCTCCCTCTTTGCTGGTGGCTGAGAGCGTGCCGCCATGCTCCTGAGCAATGCCAAACGAAATTGAAAGACCTAAGCCAGTGCCTTGCCCTTCAGGTTTAGTTGTAAAAAATGGATTGAAGAGTTTGTCTAAATGACTTGATGGAATACCGCAGCCAGTGTCTTCTACACGAAGCTCGACAAACTTGCCCGCAGTACAGGTGGTAATAGTTATCTTACCGTTCTTACCCGTGCTCTCTATCGCTTGACCCGCGTTAATGAGTAAGTTGGTAACAACCTGAGAAACCTTGCCTACATTCATGGCAACGTCAGGGACTTTGCCTAAATGCGTTTCGACAGTACAAATATACTTTAATTGGTTGTTCACCATGGCAAGGGTAGTGCGTACACAATCATTAATGTTGTGCTGCTGCATGTGGTCACTGTCTACACGAGAGAATAGCTTTAACCCTTTTACAATTTCAGCAACCCGACTTAAACCGTCTCTCGAATCGCTGAGGAGGTCGGTGATATCTTCATTGATAAACGCCATATCCTGATTAGCTAACATTTTTTCTAGTTCTGATAAGGCAGAAGCACGCTTACCCTCGTCTTGCTCATTAAGCACCGCGTTAATTTGTGAAAATATCATTTGGTAGGTAGCAACGTACTCGCTTAAGGTGGATATGTTGCTGCTGACAAAACCGACAGGATTGTTAATTTCATGGGCGACACCCGCTGCTAGCTGGCCAACTGACGCCATCTTCTCAGCTTGAAGTAGTTGTACCTGGGTCTCTTTTAGATCTTTATTGGCCTCTTGGAGTTGATAGTTTTTCTGATGCAGCAATGCGGTTCTATCCTGAACCTTTTCTTCAAGTAGCGTGTTAAGCTCTTTAAGCTCATCTTGCGCGTATTGACGCTGCGCATGTTCTTCTTTCAAACGCTCAACCAGTTGATTAAATGCCTCTGCCAGTTCGCTTAACTCATCAGTGCCGCGCACGGGAACAAAAACATCTTGATAGCTGTTGTTTTTCACTGCATCACCTAAACGTTTAGCGCCTTCGTGTAATTGATGAAGTTGCGACATCAGGTAAGAGCCAAGTAAGTAAGAGCACAATCCGACCAAAATAAATTCTAGAAAAGCCAGTGTAACTGTCCAGTTTCTCACCCTCGATACTGATTCAGTTACTGAAGCAATGTTAAGCCCAATCTCTACATAGCCGTACAAAGTCCTGTTCACCATGATGGGGGCTCGGGTGTCGTAAATACCATCATCAGCGTCCGAAACGCTTGTGTCGGCAGTAAAAGGGCGGTTTAGTGCGTTGGTGTTCCCCTTTTCTACGAAAACTCTGCCTAATTTGTCTTTAACTTTGACGTAAGCAATATTGGGGTTGGTAAGGATTTCTGAGACGTCGGCATCTAGAGCTGCAAGGTCGTAGCTTAAAAAGGCATTTTTTGTCGTCGAAACAAAAAGGGCAACCGTGGTGTCGGCTGACTTCTTTATGTTACTATCGACAAGGTCATTAAGTAGCTGAAACACCGTCACAATGAGCACTAGCAGCAAAAGCGCTGCTATTGATGCGATGCCTGTTATTGTTTTTATACGCAACGACAGTTTCATACGAGTCTACTCATAAATGCGGCCTCGATAGCGACGCTATTCCCAATGCTCTCACGTCGTCCCAATCACTGTCGTTGGACGCTATAAAGCCGTTAAACCCAATACCTTTTAAAATCCAAGACTTACTTGTGTCATTCGACAAAGCAAGTAATGCATTAAGAATAGCTTGTCTGTCAGCGAGCGCCATATTTGGATGGGTTGCGATAGCATGAGGCGTATAACCTTTACTCTTCCAAAGGACACGTAATTCTTGTTTAACGTCGTCAGGTGAACTGTTAAGCGTACGGACAATGCCACCCCCAGCATTGAAAAAGCCCCGTTGTACTGCGAGGTACACAGAGTCATGAGAATTGACGTAGCGCGGTACAAAAGCAATGCTTTTCATCCGCAAGTGAGCGCTTGTGATAATTGTGGCAGCAAACGCAGCTGGCGCTGGGAAGGCTACTTCAGTACCGCTTAAGTCATCCAGAGAGCGTATGGGGCTGTCTTTATGTACAACAAGTAAGCCGCGAATTTCTTTATCGCGCTGGCGCGCAAGCGCGCGGTATCCCGCAGATTCATTAAAGACCACAAAGTGGTAGGGGTTCATGTAGGCAATATCATATTTGCCGTCGGCGAGATTAGCCTCGAAGGTGGGAATGTCTTTTGCAGTTTTAAAATCAATCTTAAAACCGGTGTAATTGCTCACATAGTCGATTAAGGGTTGCCATGTTTCAGCCATTTTCTTGGCAGACTGCTGAGGTACAACAGCAAAAGTAAGGGGTTTAGCATTTGTCGGTAATGCGCAAACACCTACAAGCAAACTTAAAAGAGCGAATCGCGATAACCAAGCCATAATGTCACTCCCTTTAAATCGATTTACATCGACATAAACTGCTCAAGGACCATTGTTAAGTCATGATTTGAGAACGGCTTTTGTAAGGTGGCATCAGCCCCTATCTCAAGCGCGCGCTCCAGGCTAATTTCATCGAGTGCCGATATGACCACAATTTTGAGATCTTTATATTTACTTTGATCTCGCGTGAATTCGATAACGCTGTAACCGTCCATGCCTGGCATACTTAAATCAAGGGTCATGACTTTGGGCTCGTATTGGCTCAGCATAATCCCCGCTTGGAAGCCGCCTGTAGCGATATACGACTCATAACCCGCCCGTCTGGCCACGCGCTGAATAGACTTGGCAACTGGCATTTCATCGTCAACAATTAATATTGAGGGCGTGGCAATGCCTTTCAATGAATCGGGAATCGGCATGTCGTGTCGTTCAAGAAAGGCGACAAAATCTTCTACTAATACTCTGTTGTTTCCACGCCCAGGAAGTTTGAAGCCTTTCAGCTTGCCGCTTTCGATCCATCGAATTACGGTGCGCAGATTTACATCGCAATACGAGGCTATTTCGCCTGAGGTCAACGTTTTCATATCTATGCCTTGTAGATTTATTAATCGAAATTATAGACGCTGAACAGCGAAGGGACAAAGTAGACAAAAGGATGAAATGTGACATTTGTGACAGCGCTTGGTAGAGGTGGCTGTGTTGTTCAGTTTTTATGAGGGGCATCAAGAAAAACGGTGCAGCGGCATTCATTGAATTCGTAAATATAGGCAATAATCATGATCCATGCACGTTAACGGCAAGTAAGTTCAAAATAGGTCAACAGTGGCTAAAACAATAGCTTGCTTTTAATCAGCGAAGCCCCATCATTATTCTATCAAAGTGTTAAGAGTGAAAAAGATTATGACAACCCCTGCAATTGAAATGGTAGATGGTCTACCAATTTTTTCTGCTATTGAACCTGCCTCTATTAAGCCTGCAATTGAAAAAGCCATTGCGGCGTGCAAAAGCGAAATAGATGAGGTCGTGGCGTCGAAAGATTACTCTTACCAGAATTTAGTGCTGCGCCTTGAAGAGGCCGATGATCGTTTAAGTAAAATATTTTCACCCGTTTCGCATATGAATAGTGTAGTGAGCAGCGATGAATTGCGTGAAGCTCACGATGCGTGTTTGCCATTACTATCTGAATATGGAACTTGGGTAGGCCAGCACGAAGGCCTTTACAATGCTTACGCTTCCCTTAAAGCGTCTGACGAATTTGCGACCTTAAGCGAAGAGCAGCAGAAAGTGATTGAAAACGCCGTTCGCGATTTCACATTGTCAGGCGTAGCGCTTCCCGCAGAGCAAAAGAAGCGTTTTGCAGAGATCCAGGCAAAGCTTAGCGAGCTATCGTCAACCTTTTCCAATAATGTGATGGACGCCACTATGGGCTGGACTAAACACATTACCGATGAAACTGAACTTGCCGGTATGCCAGAGTCAGCCCTTGAAGCAGCGGCGCAAGCTGCGCACCAAAAAGACTTACAAGGCTGGTTGTTTACGTTAGACATTCCGTCTTATTTGCCAGTCATGCTTTACGCCGATAATCGCGAACTTCGCGAAGAAATGTATCGCGCCTATGCAACAAAAGCGTCCGATCAAGGCCCTAATGCGGGTAAGTGGGATAACACCGATATAATCAAAGAGACCTTAACGCTGCGTACTGAACTGGCTGAATTGTTAGGCTTTTCAAGTTATGCAGAGCGTTCACTAGCGACTAAAATGGCAGACTCTACCGATCAGGTCATCGGTTTCTTACGTGATTTGGCGGCTAAGTCTAAGCCTCAGGCAGAGAAAGAGCTTGAAGAAGTACGAGAGTACGCGAAAGACAAGCATGGTGTCAGCGAGCTAGCGGCATGGGATTTACCGTATTACAGCGAGAAACTGAAACAGGAAAAGTACACGATTTCTGATGAAATGCTTCGGCCTTATTTCCCTGAAGATAAAGTGCTGTCTGGTTTATTCGAAGTTGTACATCGCCTGTACGGCTTAAAAATTATTGAGCAGCCTGGCATTGATACGTGGCATAAAGATGTGCGTTACTTCACCATTACTGACGATGCTGATGTGATGCGCGGCAGCTTTTACCTAGACTTGTATGCACGCGCGAAAAAACGTGGCGGCGCGTGGATGGATGAATGTCGAGTTCGTCGTGAAAAAATGGATGGCGAATTACAGCTGCCCGTGGCGTACCTTACCTGTAACTTCAACGCACCTGTAGGTGATAAGCCAGCGTTATTTACCCACGATGAAGTGGTAACCATGTTCCATGAGTTTGGTCATGGGATCCATCACATGCTTACTAAAATGCGCGTAGCGGGTGTATCCGGTATTAACGGTGTGCCATGGGATGCGGTTGAACTGCCAAGTCAGTTTTTAGAAAACTGGTGCTGGGAAGAAGACGCACTTAACTTTATCTCTGGTCACTATGAAACTGGCGAACCGCTTCCTGCTGATTTACTGGAGCGTATGCTTGCTGCACGGGATTACCAGTCAGCGATGCAGATGGTACGCCAGCTTGAATTCAGTCTTTTCGACTTCTTACTGCATAGCGAAAAAGGCAGTGAGGTAGACGTACAGGGCACATTGGATAAAGTGCGTGAAGAGGTGGCCGTGGTCATTCCTCCATCGTTTAACCGTTTCCAAAACGGCTTTGGTCACATATTTGCTGGTGGATACGCAGCGGGCTATTACAGCTATAAGTGGGCCGAGGTGCTTTCTGCCGACGCGTACAGCAAGTTTGAAGAGGATGGCATCTTTAACCGCGATACGGGCAAAGCGTTCTTAGAAAACATTTTAGAAATGGGCGGTAGTAAGCCTCCTATGGACTTGTTTGTTGCTTTTAGAGGGCGCGAGCCCCAAGTTGACGCTTTGCTTCGTCACAGCGGTATTAAAGGCTAGGCACACATGAAAGAGTCTAAGTTAGAGTCTTTTCAATCTATCTACCGCCGAGCGTGCGAGCGCAAAGGCGGTGAAAGGGTGCTTGAAGCCATGCTCCAAGCGCCACTTTCTAAAGCGCAAATTGAAGCAATTCCTGACGACCGCTTTTTAGCGGCGATGACCAAAAAAGTGTTCCAGTCGGGCTTCGTGTGGCGAGTTATCGAGCAAAAATGGCCCGACTTTGAAACCGTATTTTTCGGGTTCGACATTGATAAAGTGTTGTTGATGCCCGATGAAATGCTAGAGCAAAAAGCGTCAGATAAGCGCATTGTTCGCAACTATAAAAAAGTGATGACAGTGCGTGACAATGCCATGATGATTAAAGACGTAGCCCTGGAGCACGGTAGCTTTGGTAAGTTCGTAGCAGGCTTTGAAAAAGACAATATCACTGAGCTTTGGGCGTTTTTGAAAAAACGCGGTGCGCGATTAGGTGGCAACACCGGCCCCTACATGCTTCGTGCACTAGGCATAGACACGTTTTTATTCTCTCGTGACGTGGAAGATTACTTGCGAAAGAATGAAATTATCGACGGTGGCTTAACCTCGAAAAAGTCGCTGTCGGCGGCCAATGCGGCATTTGCGCAATGGCATGAGGAAAGCGGCCGTTCTTTGCAAGAGATCAGTGCCATTGTTGCCTATAGTTGGGGCACAAACAATCAGGTAGCGTAGAGCAAGCTGCTCTAGTTTTCTAAACATGCGAGCTTGTGCCTTGCAGGCTCCGCTTTTGTAAAGGTCAAAGGCTTGATTTACATCAGGAGACAGTCAGGCATAAAGCTTTTGCTTGAGCACACAATCCTATACACTTCGGCATTAATAAAAATATTCAAATTACAGGACTGTCATGAGCGACAATCAAACTCCCGCTACGCAAGCAGACTCTGCAATCGACAATGCTACTGAGCATACAACGCACTTTGGTTTCAAACAGGTGGATAAAGGGCAAAAAGCCTCTTTAGTTGCTAATGTTTTTGACTCTGTTGCAGCAAAGTACGACGTAATGAACGACCTTATGTCGATGGGAGTGCATCGTTTATGGAAGCGTTTCACAATAGACTGCAGCGGTGTTCGCACGGGCAATAAAGTATTGGATATTGCCGGTGGTACTGGCGATTTAACCGCTAAGTTTTCACGTTTGGTAGGGCCGACAGGACGCGTAACCCTTGCAGATATCAACTTGTCTATGCTGAAAGTAGGCCGTGATAAGCTGCGCGACCGCGGCTTGGTAAGCAATATCGACTATGTGCAAGCTGATGCGGAAGCACTGCCTTTCCCCGACAACCATTTTGATGTGGTGACCATGGCATTCGGCCTTCGCAACGTAACGGAAAAGCAAAACGCGCTTAATTCTATTTTTCGCGTGTTAAAACCAGGCGGCCGTTTACTGGTATTAGAATTTTCTAAGCCTACGTCAGAGCAGCTCAGCAAACTTTACGATATGTACTCGTTTCACATTTTGCCAAAAATGGGTCAGCTAGTGGCGAACGATGCAGAAAGCTACCAATACCTTGCGGAAAGCATACGTATGCACCCAGATCAAGAAACCTTGAAGGGGATGTTCGAGCAGGCTGGCTTCGAGCAATGTGATTACCAAAACCTGACTGGCGGTATTGTAGCGCTACATAGAGGTTATAAGTTTTAATGCCTACTTCTGCGCTGGTTACCGCAACGGCTGAATCGGTTTTAAACAAGTTGCTGTCTTTAGACGAAGACAGCGAAGTAAGGCTAAAAGCGCTTGCTGGCGCCAGGCTTACCGCGTTCATTTCGCCGCTTCCTTATGGTATTACGCTGTCGTTTTCTGACCGTATTGACGTACTCAGCGAACAAGGCTCGTTTGAAGACGCCGTCGCGTCCCTTGGGCCGAAAGACTGTTGTATTAAAACGTCGCTACAAACCTTGCCAGAGTTAAAAGAAACCAGCCAGTTGACTCGTCTTATTCAGCAAAAGGCCCTCTTTTTGGAAGGAGAGCTCAATGTTGCTCAGCAGGTCAGTGCCTTGTTTCAGCAGCTCGATATTGACATTGAAGAGTTGCTGGCACAAAAGACCAACGATGTTATTGCCCATCAGACCGTGAAAACGGTGAAAACCGTGCATGAGAAGTCGATGTCAGCGCTAGCGTCCATGGCGAAGGTATTCGGCAACGCCGTAGTAGAAGAAAAGCAGCTTGCTGCACACAAGCTGGCGGTTATGCACTTTAGTGACGAAGTTAATGCGCTTCGCGATCGAGCAGAAAGTGCAGATGCGAGACTGCGCCGCCTAGAAGAAAAATTTAAGTAAGATTGAGAGAAACAGGCTCATAAATGCGTATTGTTAGGTTATACCGAATTAACAAGGTATTGTTGGAACACGGCTTAGACGAACTTATTCCAGCAAAGTGGTTACCCTGGTACGCGCGGGCTATGCGTCATACCATTTTTTGGGTGCGAAACAAGCACAAGGGCAAGTCAGCCGGCGAGCGTATTACCCTTGCACTACAAAACCTTGGGCCTGTTTTTATTAAATTCGGCCAGATGCTCTCTACCCGCCGAGACTTGCTTCCCCCTGCCATTGCTAACGAACTTGCCCGTTTACAAGACAAAGTTCCGCCGTTTTCATCTGACGCTGCACAAGGCATTATCAAGCAAGCGTTGGGGCTTTCTGACTTAAGCGAATTATTCAGTGAATTTGAAAAGGCGCCACTGGCGTCTGCCTCTATCGCCCAAGTTCATGCGGCAAAGTTGAAGCATAACAACGAAGACGTCGTGGTAAAGGTATTGCGCCCAGATATTCGCGATACCATCGTGGCGGACATGGAGCTTTTATTTAGCTTGGCTAACGTGCTTCAACGCTGGCTTCCTGACGGCAAACGACTGCGTCCTGTCGAAGTGGTTGTGGAATACCGCAAGACCATTGTTGATGAGCTGGATTTACTGCGTGAATCTGCAAACGGTATTCAGTTAGGGCGCAATTTTGAAGGTTCAGACGCGCTTTATGTACCTAAAATTTATAGTGACTACTGCCGCAGTAATGTGTTGGTTATGGAGCGTATTTACGGTCTTCCAATCTCAAATATAGACGCATTACTTACCCAAAATACCAATATGAAAAAATTGGCCGAGCGCGGTGTGGAAGTATTCTTCACTCAGGTATTTCGCGACAGTTTTTTCCATGCAGACATGCACCCGGGCAATATCTTTGTATCTACCGAACACCCTGAAAACCCCAAATATATCGCCATCGATTTTGGCATTGTGGGTACGCTCAACCGTGAAGACAAGCGCTATTTGGCTGAGAACTTTATTGCCTTCTTCAACCGCGACTATCGCAAAGTCGCGCAGCTTCACGCCGACTCAGGCTGGGTACCGCAGGATACCAATATCGATGAGTTCGAGATGGCTATTCGCACGGTATGCGAACCTATATTTCAAAAGCCACTTGCTGAAATTTCCTTTGGCAACGTGCTGCTGCAGCTTTTTAATACGGCACGACGTTTCAATATGGTGGTTCAGCCACAGCTTGTGCTACTGCAAAAAACATTGCTGTATATCGAAGGATTAGGCCGTCAGTTGTATCCTCAGCTCGACCTTTGGAAAACCGCTAAGCCGTTTCTTGAAAACTGGATGAAAGAGCAGATTGGCTTTACCGCCATGATGGGGAAGGTGAAAGACAACTTACCTTTCTGGTCTGAAAAACTACCTGAAATGCCAGATCTGCTGTACGACAGTTTACAGCAGATGAAGCGCTTGCCATTGCAACAACAAAGGGCACATTTGGCACTGCTCCAAGAGCAAAAGAAAACAACTCAGACCACTCATTTAAGCGTAGTGGGCGCCACTTTTGTGTTAATGACAGCAATACTGCCAATGTACGATTTATCATGGTATTTCCCTGCAAGTACAGGTGTAATTGGCGCAATTTGCTGGTATTTGGCCTGGCGGAAAGGGCATTAATTTTTGTTACGCTGCGGTGAAATATTTATGAAATCCGTAGTTTATCAATTAATTTGTATAGTAATCGTCCCGAAGAGTGTTATAGTGGCTATGGCTCTAAGCCAAAGTCTTTAAATAGACGCGATTTTGTATTATTTGCTATATGTTAAACCACTCGAGTTACCCGGTAATTTGTTGTAAGTTGTTTGTCCATTCGTAAGTAAGACCCAATACTCCGCCAATTTAAAGACTCTAAAGAACTTAGTTACACGCGCTTATGCGCAATTTAATACGATATTTGAGGTCTATACGACATGTCTAAAGTTACAGGCACAGTTAAGTGGTTCAACGCTGATAAAGGTTACGGTTTTCTAACTCAAGATAACGGCGGTAAGGACGTATTCGTTCATTTCCGTGCGATCATCTCTGACGGTTACAAAACGCTTCCAGAAGGTCAGCGAGTAGAATTTGAAGTTGAAGAAGGTCAAAAAGGTCTTCAAGCTGCTAACGTGCAAGCTATCTAAGAATTCAAAAACGGCGGTCATTTGACCGCTGTTTTTCTTTCTAATGTCTGTATTTCCACACTCACGCTTAATGCGCGACAAAGCTTTTAGTCCATACCACTTTGGTATATATCATTTTTAACGAATAACGCTTTTCATCCAAAGCTAGTCTACTGCGTAGCTAATGCTATCGCTTTCCTCTCTCGGCTACACCACATAAGCACTCGTTCACCCCAATAAATTTGAAGCTCGCAGCATATTCCTAATATCTATACGCCACGGTATTGCGTAGTCATAGCGTTTAATGCTTTACTCATTACAACGTCCATTTGGGTAATACCAGTCCGCACAGTTAATTACTTACTCGGCGAGACTCAGAGTGTTGGTAATCGCGGCGATAAATACGTCTACAGGGAGTGCTTAATGCGCAAGACATCAACTATTCGATCTTCATTGGCCACCGCGCTACTTATTCTTTGTTCAAACCTTGCTTATGCTGCTCAGGCAAATGGACAAGTCGATGAGCAGGGGGTTTTAGCAATGGTGCTTAATACTGAAATCCGAATGGCAGACGTCGTGCCTAGTGAAGAAGAACGTAAAAACTTGAAGCAGCAAGCGAAAGACAATTACGCAGGTATGCTTGATTATGTGGTCCGGGTAAATGCGTCTAACAGAATTTATGAGCTTGTTTTAGAGGACTATGCAAAACAAAAAGGCATAACTGTTAATCAAACACTGGTAAGCAAGTTTATCGAGAAGTTTGAAGGTCAGGTTTCAAGTGAAACGACCACGAAACCCATTAAAGAGATAGCGACCAAGCAGGTTATGCAGTTTCAAACAGAAAAAGCGATGTATGAAGAATTTGGAGGGCGTGTTATCTTTCGCCAGTCTAACCCGCAAATGCCGATTGACGCCTACAATACACTGCTATCTCGCTATCGCGATGCAGGTAAACTTAGCATAATAGACGAGGACTTGCGGGATGCATTTTGGGATGTATTCACGCCTCCCTTTCAGTACGAAATTACACCAGAAAATGTTGACTTTAATCAGCCTTGGTGGCTTTAAATAGCCTCCATAAAAGTAAAGCGCCTGACGTAATTCGCTGAAAAACTAAGAACATGGAAATAAAGGGCAACATCTCACTATGCGTAGTGAAAAAATAAGCGGTATAGACACAATAGATAAAGCCATTTTGGCCATGCTACAGAATAACGCTGACACGCCTGTCGCAGAAATCGCTGAGCAAGTTGGGCTTACGGTAACGCCCTGCTGGCGACGTATTCAAAAGCTAGAAGAGAAGGGCATAATCTCTAGGCGAGTAGCGCTGTTGCAAGCAAAACACCTGGGGCTGGCCATGACCGTTTTCGTGCAAGTAAAAGCGGGCAGACATGATGGAAAGTGGTTGGCAAGTTTCGCCAAGCACGCCGCGTCGTTTGATGAAGTTGTTGAATGTTATCGTATGTCTGGCGAATACGATTACCTGCTAAAAGTTCTCGTTACCGATATGGATTGCTTTGATCATTTTTATAAGCGATTGGTTAACGGTATAGAATTTTCCGACGTCACTTCAAGCTTTGCAATGGAGCAGATTAAGTACACAACCTCGGTACCGTTAAACCACATTTAAAATCCAAAAAAAAGGGGCCGGTTTGATGGGCCCCATATAAATTAATGATTTTGGTCTTCAACGTGCTGGTCGGCAAATATCTTGGATTTCTTTTTGATTTTACATCCTAAGATACGCTGCGCATTTTTACGGCCGATATAGTGAGCGACTGTGTAGGGGTGCGCGCGCTTGAAGAACCGTGAGAACGAATGGAATACATTTTCCATGGTATTGGCTCCTTCTATTAAAAATTGCCCCAAATAAAATATAGTAATATTACAGTTTGATGTCAACAAAATATTTAACGGTAAGTAACGTTTAAATTTTGATCACACCTAAAGGGTAGACTAGCTAACGCTAAACACCCTCTAGTCATTGGTATACATTGTTCGAGGGAAAGGATCATATTTTGATCGCAAGTTTTCAGATCGAGTTCGTGGGTAGGTGATACTGGTCGCCGCAAATGCCCCAAGCACAGGAAAGGCGGCGGGAACCGCAAGAAACTCGCAATGTAAAGCGTTTAGTATAGCGCTGAATAGAAAGTGAACACCATTGAATTTCAATGATGCTCACTATTGTTTTAAGTAATTGGGATCTATTGCGATCCCATCAACAAAGGCTAGTAGTAAGAAAGCTTCTCTGATTTACCGGAGAATATTTTATATACCATGGCCGTATAAGCCAAAATAATAGGTACAACAATAACTACGCCAACAAGCAAGAAGCGTAGAGAGCTTGCATCACTAAGCGCATCCATCACTGTCACCTGTCCAGGGATAATAAACGGATAGTAGCTTATGCCAAATGCGGTGAAACAAAGTAAAAATACTAGAAGTGCAATAAAGAACGGAAGCCATTCGCCTTTCCCTTGTGCATCGGGTAGTTTTTTAAGCAACACACCGCATAGTGCTAAAAGCGCAAAACACGCTACTGGAATAGCGAAAAGCACATAACCCCAAGGAGCAGACAACCATAAGTCTCGTACGTCATCGTGTAAGGTTAGGTTCGCGATACTTACCGCGACAATCCCTACCGCCAATACCCCTAAACCTCTTCTGGCCCAGTAATACGCTTTTTGTTGAAGCTCACCTTCGCCTTTAAGTATTAACCAGCACGAGCCAATAAACGCATAGGCAGCCGTAACACCAAATGCAGCCAGAAGTGCAAAGCCTTGCGCCCAAATATCTGTGCGAAGCCCCGTCACGTATATACCCAACATATACCCTTGAGCTAATGTGGTTAACAGCGAACCGTATTTGAATACCATGTCCCACTTACGCTTTTTCACCTGCACAACCTTAGCGCGAAAATCAAACGCTACGCCGCGCAAAATAAGCCCTAATAACATGAAGGTGGCAGGCAAGTACAAGGTTTGTAAAAACTCACTATGGGCTTCAGGGAAGGCAACAAGCAGTAGACCTATGGCGAGCACAAGCCACGTCTCATTAGCATCCCAGTAAGGCCCTATGGAGGCTATCATGTCATCGCGAAACGCTTCTGTTCTTGGCGGAATAAGTACACCCACACCCAAGTCGTAGCCATCTAAAATGGCGTACAGCAATACAGATAGACCAAGTAAACCCACATAAATATTTCCGAGCATTTCTGCTGATACATTTTCAAACATGTTTGCTCTCCTTAAACCGTGCTTGGGTCTGGGTCAGTAGGTTGCATTTTTGCCTTGGCAATTTCGCGCTCTTCCGTCGTTATCTCTTCAATTTCAACGGCTCTTCTGCACATCAACATAAGTGTTCCCATATATGCGATTAGAAGCACCGTATAAATAACAAGATAGAGCGTGAATGACAGAGCAATATTCGCCGGTGGTAACTGGGTAACGGCATCAGCGGTTCTTAATACACCGCTTACCAAATAGGGCTGACGGCCTATTTCCGTTACGTACCAGCCTGCTAACGTAGCAATCCAGCCGCTAAACGCCATGCCTGCAAACGTGCGTTTAAGCCAAATTGGGAAGTCTTTTTTGCGCATAAGATAAAGACTGCCAAGCCATGACACAGCAAGCATTAACATACCCATTCCCACCATAACCCTAAAACCGAAGAAAACAGGAGCAACGGGCGGATGCTCTCCTTCAAACTCATTTAACCCTTTAATCTCGCCTTTAAGTTCGTGAGTAAGAATTAAACTCGCACCATAGGGAATGGGAATTTCAAAATGATTCTCTTTGCTTTCTTCGTCAGGAATTGCAAAAAGCAACAAAGGTGCGCCTTCAGTGGTTTCCCAAAGTCCTTCCATCGCCGCTACTTTCTGAGGCTGATGCTCAAGCGTATTTAAACCATGCATGTCACCAGCAAAAATTTGTAGCGGGATTAACACTGCCGCCGTATAGGTGGCGGTTTTAAGCGCGAGCTTAGGTGCAAGCTTGTCGTCGCCTTTAAGCATGCGGTAGGCCGAAAGCCCAGCTATCAGGAAGCTGGCCGTCAGTCCAGACGCTAACATCATATGTACAAAGCGGTAAGGGAAAGACGGGTTAAAGATAATTTCTTTCCAGTTTGTGGCATACACCACACCGTCGACCACTTCAAAACCCTGCGGGGTTTGCATCCAGCTATTTAAGGCTAATATCCAGAACGCAGAAGTAGTGGTGCCAAGTGCAACAATAAGGGTTGAAGCCGTATGCAGCCAGTTCGGAACACGGCGTATGCCAAACAGCATGATGCCTAAAAACGTGGCTTCTAAGAAAAAGGCGGTAAGTACCTCATAACCGAGTAGTGGCCCCGCCACATTACCTACTTTCTCCATAAATCCAGGCCAGTTAGTACCAAACTGAAATGACATGGTGACGCCGCTTACTACACCCAAGGCGAAGCTTAGGGCAAAGACACGTACCCAAAAGCGATACATACGCATCCACACAGGGTGACCTGAAATATTAGAGCGCAGCTTAAAGTAAAATAGAAACCAGCCCATCGCCATGGTGATGGTTGGAAACAAAATATGAAAACTAATATTTAACGCAAATTGTAAACGAGACAGCAAGAATGCATCCACAGAAGGCCCCCTTAGTTAACGCTGTTTTTCCCCGGAAGTAGCTTGTCCTTAAGCTCAAGCATACGGCCCACGCCAGAACCCAACTTCATCAACGTGTTTAACTTTTCAGGTCCAAGATTTTGAAGCTCTTCAGACCATGCCGTAATTGATTCGAGTAAATCGTGAATTTCGTTCAGTTTATGTTGTGCATTCGCCTCTTTTTCATTGGCAGGTGCGTCAAGCAACAAATCACGCAGTAGACTCATTGTTGGGTCTATCTCGCGCTTTCTTCGTTCTTCAAACACTCTATTGGCCAGTGTCCAAATATCGCCAGCCGGAATAAAGAACTCTTTTCTCTCACCAGGAACAAGATGCTGTTTAACTAAGCGCCATGACTGAAGCTCTTTTAAACCCATGCTGGTATTGCCTCTGGATATGTTGAGCGCATCCGCAATTTCCTGCGCCGAAATGGGCTCTTCGTTTAAAACAATAAGCGCTAGAATTTGCCCAACTGTTCTGTTGAAACCCCAACGACTTCCCATTTCACCAAAGTGCATAACCGCAGATGTAATTAAAGGCGTCATTTTCATTTTTGCCTTCCAGAAGTTTCAGAAATTACTGAAAGTTTATTGCTTAGGATCAAGAAACACAAGTTTTATTCGTGATATTGCGTACGAATTTTTGAAAATTTAATATTCTTCTTATTAAGCGCTGCAGTGATTTGACATGCTTCTTCAATAGAAAATTGGTATCTTATAGAGTAAGTCTAGGAACACACTGCGAAAATTCGCTTTATTGATATTTGGCGCAAAGTAATGCAAACAATTGACCATACCCCTACAACGCTTCAAAACTGTGAAGATGAAGCAATTCACTTGATTGAAAGCGTGCAGAGTTTTGGGTATGTCATTGCCATCAATCCTAGTACTAAAAAAATTCAGGTAGTGAGCGAGAACATTAATGACATGTTCAAAGTAGACGTCGTTCCCGGTGAAACACTTATCACTGAACTAATTGACATTCCCACTCCTGAAGCGCGCACATTCCAGACTATTCATGATGCTGTAAAAGGCGGAAATGTACGCCACGCCTACCAGTGGAAGTTTGCTGAAAATGCGCTCCATCTCAAAGATTGGGAGAAAGAAGGGAGTGGCGTTGCCTTCGATTCTAATGGGCTGTTAGTTATTGAGCTTGAGCCAACCCCTCAACTAAGCTTTGAGGCGGCGCAGCAATGGGTGCCAATGGATGTAGATATTCGCGCATTGTTACCCAATGTCGATGACCGCGACTCCATAGGCGATGTTGCCGATGCTATCGCTCAGGTATTTAAGCAATACATAGGTTTCGACTCGGTCATGGTTTATCAGTTTGACAAAACCTACTGTGGTGAAGTAATTGGTGAAGCCGCAAGTACAGATTCTCGCTCATTCAAAGGGTTGAAGTTTCCGGCTTCGGACATCCCCAGTCAGGCCCGTGAACTGTATCTAAAAAATCGAGTGCGCTGTGTCTACGATGTAGAAGAGCAAGTTATAGGCCTTAAGCCTTCGGTTAAAGAGGCCGAACGTCCGCCATTGGATTTATCAATGTCGATGGTTCGCTCTGTTTCGCCTATGCACATTGCCTACCTTAAAAACATGGGGATCCGCTCTTCATTTTCAGTTTCGCTTGTTTTCGAGGGTAAGCTTTGGGGATTGTTAGCATGCCACAATAGTGAACCTGCTTACATCGACCAGAAGAAACGTTTAGTTTGCGAATCATTAGGTCACCTTTATGCCTGGCAGCTTCACACGAAAGCACTGCATAAAAAGAAAGAGCAATTTCAAATTCGCCAACGCAAGCTGAACTATATTGTTCACCAGCTTACTTCATACACGAACCCGCTTGAGGCCATTACGCAGAAAGAAAGAGACTTACTGGATGTTGCTGATTCGTGCGGAATGGTGGTGGTTACCCCTACGGGCAACTATCTGGTTGGTAAGACTCCCACAGAGAAAACCTTGGAAAAATTACTCGAAAAATTTGCCATTAGCGGCTCTGAGCAGTCCATTGCCATAAATCGATTAACAAACGAAATTTTAGATAGTGGCGACCTACACGGCATTCGAGGCATGTATATCTCCTGTGTGTCTTCAAAACTGGGCTACTACACGGTTTGGTTTAGAGAGCAGAAAGACAAGACCATTCGTTGGGCGGGTCGTGATGCAGCCAGAAAAGATATTGGAAAATCTCTTACCCCTCGTAATTCGTTTGATATGTATTTGCAAAGTGTCGCTGATGAATCGGTAGAGTGGACCGAAGATGATCAACTAATCATTGAAGGTTTTGACCATCTGTTTATACCTTACGCGCTAAGCTTAAAAGCGTCGCTTGATAAGCAAATTAGTAAATTAGAAGAACTGGATAAAGCGAAAGATCAGTTTCTTGCAAGCATTTCTCACGAGCTACGTTCACCACTTAACTCTATTGTGGGGTGGACCGATTTAGCGCTTATGGATGTTGGCAATGTGGACAGAATGACAGATGCTCTTGGCGTGATAAAGCGCGCGGCATCAACTCAGGCAGCACTGATCAACGATATTCTCGATTTATCCCGTATTATTTCAGGCACGATGAAGCTCAGTACCCATTCGCTTAATATCGCAGGGTCCATATCTGAAGTTGCCAAATCTTTCGAAGCTGGGTTTGCGAGCAAGAATATTCAGCTATCGATAAATTGCGAAGACGATCACACGCAGATTCTGGGTGACAATCTACGTATAAAACAGGTTATCAATAACCTATTGAGCAATGCGCTTAAGTTCACGTCGAAAGGCGGTACTGTGCATGTAAAAGGTCGAAGAGAGCATTCGAACTACCTTTTCCGCGTTAAAGACAATGGCAAAGGTATGACACGCGAGCAGCTAGCTCATGTTTTCGAACGTTTTTATCAAGGCAAAAACGAGCACAACAAACACGGGTTGGGCTTAGGCCTGTCTATTGTGAAAAGTTTAGTAGAGATGCACGGCGGTGAAATTTATGCTGAAAGCGACGGGCTTAATACGGGAACAACGTTTTACGTAACGCTCCCGATTGCGCCGCTTAATTTGCATGACGACATTATTGAAACTAAGAGCTCTGAAATTAGCGACCTGACCGAATCTTTGCGTTTGAACGGCTTACGGATTTTAGTCGCAGAAGATGAGCAAGACGCCCGTGATTTCATAAAACTGTTTCTAGAATCCAACGGCGCGCGAGTTAATGTTGTGAAGAACGGCCTGTTAGCATGGAAAGAAATTAACGATATGCCCGAAGCCTTCGATCTACTATTGTCGGATATTGGTATGCCGGAAATGGACGGGCTGGGTTTAGTTTCAAAAATAAGAGCCAGTGAAATACCAGAAATTGCAAAGCTTAATGCCGTAGCACTGACCGCTTATGCCTATACATCTGATCGCGTTAAAGCACTTAAAGCTGGCTTTAACAACTATGTGTCAAAGCCGGTCGATGGCGAAGAATTGCTGACTATTCTGGAAATGTACTTGCCAGAAACGTCACACTAACTCTGACGACTCCCCGTCTTCTTTGCAACCTTTGATCAGCGGTATTACGAAGATAGAGCGCGAAGATAGAGCGCGAAGATAGAACGTTAACAAAGCTGACGCATATCTTTGAATAGGTCGTTTAGTTTAAGCAACGACAGGTATGCTTTGTAGTGTAGAAGTCGCGTAGTCGACTTCGTGCTTCTCTACCTAATTTTATGCCTTTCAAAGTTAAAGTTCACTGAAGTCAAAATTCATCTACCAGCGGCGGAGTAATAGCTGGTAGGTGGTTTTATCTAACAGCGACTCGCGGGGCGACGAACTTTCTTTATCGGAAAGGGCAGCACGCGCTTCCTCAAGCGATGCATATCTATCCCCGTCAATATAAAACGCGCTGGCTTCAGATGTAGGTTTACCGTCAAGGGAATAGGCGGTGTTTAACAAGTCTGACGTGGTAGTTATGTTGCTGTGCCCGATAAAGTCGGCAACGCCATCGCCATTCACATCTTTGGTGAGCCAAGCTAACTCAAGTGGCTGATTCAATTCCCCCGAATTCTGCATTGTCGACACAGCCTGGTTGAATTGCGCAATAATCCTTTCAGCGTTAGCAACATTTTTGCTGATAGCTATTTGAAATCCGGTTTTTGCTAATGGTTTTGCTGAAAAGTGCAGGGTTTCTTCATTATCGTTAGCCAGCAGTATGTTTAGCTCGCGCGCAAGCAGCTGGGTGGTAATTAAGTAAGGCGCTCTATCGTCGGCAAGTTGGCGAAATGCATCAAACGTAGTGGGGTTGCGTGACCACTTTATATCTTTCAGCAGTCTGAATGAGGGCGTATTCGCAAAGCGATTTTCAATAGCGACCCGGTTGTCTTTTAAATGAGGAAAAAGCTTTATTGCCTCAACGTCCGCCTCTTTACTTACCGCGTAAAGGTAAATGGGTAAGTAGATATCGGATAGAACATAGTTGCTGCTATCCTCGCCCAAATTAACGTAGGCAAATTCACCGTCTAGCTTACCTGTCAGTACAGAACTGCCCAAAAAAGCTTGTCGCATAACCTGAAGTCGGATATCCAACTCCGCCTTCTGAAACACCTTTTCGAGCAGGGTGTTAACTCGAGCAGGCTCCCCATCATCGCTAATGTAGGTCTCGAAGGAAGCTGCACCTAATTTGGTAGGGGCGGCATGTAATTGCGAAATATTAAAACAACAAAGGGCTAGGCTTATGCCTAATAAAGAAAGACGTTGAGTGAAAATAGAGAGCGAGAACGCGCTGAATCTTACCAAAGGTGAACTCCGAACTGCCGTCATACATTTACTACACTGTAATGCAGTTAGTCGCTTAATTCCAATAAACACGTACTGGCTTAAATTAACAAAATGTAAGCGACATCAATATATTGAGTGTAGTGTCCACGTTTATACTAGCTTTTATTAAGTAAAGTCATTCGTGACGATAAGCCGGTTTCATTGCCAGCTTAACGTCACGAACTTGATTGCATGCGTAATTGGATGCGTATAAGCGCGCTCAATATAAACGCTCAATTTAAACGCTTATTCTCCAAAGCTTCCCGCAGGACCTGGATAAACTACTACGCTTTCAACACCGTCCTTGTTCACGCTGGCTACGCCAAAGAAGTAGTTGTCGATAACAACGTTCTCAAGCATGGCTTCGGTGACGTTACCGACATATTTACTGTATTCCCATTGCGGAGCATCAGTATGACGCCAGTATACTTTGTACCCTTTAAGTTGAGGGTTCTCTTCAGCGTCTAGTGCATCCCACTTTAAAAATGTTGAAGGTTGAACTGCACCGGCAATTTCTACATTTGCAGGTGGATTCGGTGCCCACGCCATTGCAGCAAGTGAAACAGCATTAAGGCCAGTAAGTTTGGCAGCGTAATCAAAGTCGACGCCATCCAAGGTGTCACCATAGGCAATACCGTCTTCTACGCGAAGGTCTTGGTGCTGGCGGGTGTAGTTTTCGTTAGTTTCCATAATACGAATACCCGGGTAGCCCAAGTCGTTGAACGGGCGGTGATGGCCGCCACGGCCAAAACGGTCCAAGCGATAAATCACCATCGTGTCTAGGTTCTCAATATACTGATCGGCAATTTTATCGATGTAACGGGCAAGGTTACGGCTTGGTGAGTCAACTTCACCCCCGGTGAAACGTCGCATGCGTGCTTCTTTATCCGTTTCGGTTACGCGTGTACCTTCAGCAAACAAGCGAGCGGTGGTGTTGTTAATCACACCGTTAACCCCTTCGATATTGCCTATCATGTCATTATTGAGCACGGCTTTAATTCGCCAGCCGTCTTCCTTGGCTTGGTTTGCCATAATACGCCCGCCGAAAAGCCCTTGCTCTTCACCAGATAAAGCAGCATACACGATACTGCCGTTAAACTTGTATTTGGATAGTACTCGCGCAGCTTCAAGGGTACCGGCAACACCAGAGGCGTTGTCGTTTGCCCCTGGTGAATCAGACGTAAAATCCATCACATCAGACACCCGTGAATCAATGTCGCCAGACATTATCACGTAACGATCAGGGTCAGTACTACCGCGCTGAATAGCGATAACACTAACCACTTCTACCGGCTCGGGAATACGTTTTTCTCCGCTGATGACTTCCGACTGGTAGTACACTTCTAAGCAGCCACCACACTCGGCTGAAATTTTATCAAATTCAGATTTAATCCAACGTCGCGCAGCACCAATACCACGAGTATCGGACTCGGTCTCAGAAAGGGTATGGCGTGTACCAAAGTTCACCAGCGTAGTAATGTCTTTTTCAATGTTTTCAGCGGAAACATTTTTGACAATATCATAAAGTGCTTGCTGCTGCTCGCTTTGTGCGTGAGCGGAGAATGACGCTGTGCTACTTACCAATACAGCTGATGCCATTACTTTCGTTAATTCAGTTCTTATTTTTGCACTTATACTAGCTAGTGCGGGTCGGTTTTTTATCATTGTTATCTCCTGTTTTTATTTTTCACCGTAACGAATACGTGGCAAAGCTACAATTAGAGTAAACGTGTTTAATGGTTGGTCATCGCAAGGCATCGCGATTGAAAAACGGAGTAAGGCGCTGGGAATGAAAAATGACTTTAAAAAAAACAAAAAAGCCGGCATTCGCCGGCTTTCAGAATATGGGTTTACGCTAGCGCTTAAATAAACGCAAACGCGTCGCCAAACAGGTTCTCAACTTTTAAGCCGCGTTGTGTAAAATCATCGCGTACGACTTTGGCCATTTCAAAGCGACCTGCTACGTAAACCTGAATATTGGCAAAGTCAGCATGATCTGCCATTACTGCATGATGCACCCAGCCAGTTCTGCCTTTCCACTCATCGCAAGCAAACTCGACAACCGGCACAAAAGTGAAGTGGTCGTTAGCTTCAGCGAGCTCAGTTAGCTTGTCGGCTAAATACAAGTCAGCCGCATGCTTACCACCCCAGTAGAGCGTAACTGGCGTCTTGTCGCCGCTATTAAGGTGCTCTTGCAGAATAGAGTAGGTATATGAGAAGCCAGTACCACCAGCAATAAGCACCATAGGCAGGCCATTACTTTGCAAAAAGGCATTGCCATTGCCCACATTTACAGTAATTTCGCCATCCGCACGCATGCGCTCTAGCACTTCACCAGCGTAGCTGTTGCCAGGCTCTGCGCCAATGTGTAATTCAATGCGGCTATTATCAAATGCGGCATTGGCAATAGAAAATGGACGCATATCTTTTTCGCCCATTACCACCATGGCGTACTGACCCGCCTTAAACTCAACAGGGCTTTCTGGCGTTAATTCAACTTTTTGAACCACTTCGGTTAAAGGCGTGATGCTTGCAACCTTACACTTAATTTCTGACATGTATTCTCTTCTAACCTTCTTGCTTAGCGTGTCGCCTTTTCATGCGCTTAAAAAAAAGCGCATGCTTCAATACAAAATAAATAGCGCTAAAAATAGTCGCTACATAATACCAAGACTGTCCCAAATATCATCAACGCGTTTCTTAACGTCTTCGTCCATCACAATAGGTACGCCCCATTCTCGATCGGTTTCGCCCGGCATCTTGTTTGTTGCATCCATGCCCATTTTAGAGCCTAGCCCTGAAACGGGGGACGCAAAATCCAAGTAGTCGATAGGCGTATTTTCTATCATTACCGTGTCGCGGGCTGGGTCCATACGGGTAGTGATGGCCCAAATAACATCGTTCCAGTCACGCGCGTTGACGTCGTCATCGCACACTATCACAAATTTGGTGTACATGAACTGGCGCAAGAACGACCACACACCCATCATCACCCGTTTCGCATGCCCTGGATACTGTTTCTTCATCGTCACCACTGCCATGCGATAAGAGCATCCTTCAGGCGGTAAGTAGAAGTCGACAATTTCAGGAAACTGCTTTTGCAAAATAGGCACAAACACTTCGTTTAGCGCAACACCTAAAATAGCTGGCTCATCTGGTGGACGGCCTGTATAGGTTGAATGATAGATAGGATCTTTACGATGGGTAATATGAGTAACGGTAAATACAGGGAAGTCGTCGACTTCATTGTAGTAACCGGTGTGATCTCCATAAGGGCCCTCAGGCGCAGTTTCATCTTGTGCAATATAACCTTCAAGCACAATCTCGGCACTGGCAGGTACTTGTAAGTCGTTACTAATAGACTTAACTACTTCAGTTTTGTCACCACGCAGTAAGCCCGCAAAAGCATATTCAGAAAGGGTATCTGGAACAGGAGTAACCGCACCTAATATAGTAGCGGGGTCTGCGCCAAGTGCCACAGATACCGGGTAGGGTTCGCCCGGGTGTGTTTGACACCACTCACGAAAATCAAGGGCGCCCCCACGGTGTGACAACCAGCGCATAATAAGTTTGTTTTTGCCGATAACCTGCTGACGGTAAATGCCCAGATTCTGACGCTTCTTATGCGGCCCTTTAGTAACACTCAAACCCCATGTTACCAAAGGCGCAGCGTCACCCGGCCAGCAGCGCTGTACCGGAATTTTTGATAAATCTACGTCGTCACCGGTAAGCACCACTTCCTGACAAGGGGCTTTTTTAAGGACTTTGGCAGGCATATTAAGCACCTGCTTAAATACTGGCAGCTTCTCCCAAAGATCTTTCAGCCCTTTTGGCGGCTCTGGTTCTTTTAAGTAAGCCAGTAGCTTACCTACTTCGCGAAGTGCTTCAACAGACTCTTGACCCATTCCCATTGCTACGCGCTCTGGCGTACCAAACAAATTAGCCAATACGGGCATGTCGTGATTTTTAGGGTTTTCAAATAGCAGTGCAGGGCCGCCAGCACGCAACGTCCTGTCGGCAATTTCTGTCATTTCAAGGTCGGTATCAATGGGCTGGGTAATGCGTACCAATTCACCTTTAGCTTCTAGCTGGCGAATAAAGTCGCGTAAATCTTTGTACTTCATCAGTGCAGGTGCATCCACAAACTCAATTTATGGCAAGAATATACTATTTAGCGCCAAAGTCCGATCAGTAAGCGCTGTGTTTACACGATTAAACGTTTTACAGATAAATTACGCTTTACAGAGGTGCCATTTGGGTGTGATATAAGAAAGCGTTAAAAATATTAACAAATCTAGGGCTAATAGTGCTTTGGTGTGTGCGCTTCGGTATAGGTTGTTACCATAGTGCTTTGCTGAGGTGTTTTACAGTGGCCAGCGTGCTAAATCCCTACTAACCCTTTTGCCTAAGGTGGTTACATGAGTTCATTCGATCAGGACATGTTAGACGAATTAAATTTGTTACTGAAGTTTCCAACAGACAGCCTACTTCAAGGTTTAAAAATTCATCACGATGCAAGCCAAAGCATGGTGAACGCAGCATCCAGGCTATACTCCAAAGGCCTAATCACCCAGCCAGACGGTGGTTACCTAACTGATTTAGGTATTGACCTAGCCGATCACGCCCGCCATATCCAATCGGCCATGTGCCCACGAAAAAGTAGCCACTAAAAGCAAGATGCTGGCGTACGGTTAAATGCAGGTGGTCAGCATAAAGTTGAAAGCAGATATTAGATGGCCGCAGACGCTCACGTGTCCATTCGTAAAGAAAAGCATGTCTTGGTTAAGATAATCTATAATTAGTCGATACCTTAACTAAGACATTGTAATCAACACATACTCTTTTGCTATGAAACGTATTCTACACACAGCCTTATTTATCTGCGCGACTGTCACCGGCTTTTCCGCTCATGCTCTTGAAGGGGAAACGATTGAAGAGCTTCGCGCAGTTCAGCTTTACAGCCAAGATGCCTTAATCGATATGATTAATGCTAATACGCATTTAGACAAAGTAGTGGCTGATCGATGCCAATTAGTGCAAGACATTGAAGCGCGTGCCAACGTTTTGAAAGTACCGGCCTACCAGTTTTTATGGGGAGATATGCTGGCATGGGGCGTGTGCGTAGACGCTGAACCTGCCCGTGGTATTGGCTACATGGAAGATGCCGCGAATCAAGGTTTGCCAGCAGCACTAGAGCAACTGGGGCGTTACTATGCAAAGGGCACGCTTGTGCAGCAGGATAAATCTCGCGCCGTAGTGTATTTACGTGAAGCCGCTGCCCTTAAAAACCTAAAAGCGCAAATTCACTTGGTTGAGTTGTTTTTGGACGGTTATGGCAGTCCTTACGATTATGAAGACGCATACCACTGGCTTTATAACTCGGTGACCAACGATAAAAAGCAGCATCAGCAAATTGCGTCTTACCTCGCTCGCTTAGAAAAATTAATGCACCCGAAAGCCGTGCGAGAGGCAAAGCGGCCTTTAGATAGTTAAAAGCCACAAGCGGCGAGGTGATATCGAACACCTGCAGGCAACTAAAATCTTAAGGACAGAAAGGCTGGCAAACACAACAAGCCAGCTTCGGCAAAAGTGTATTTATGTCCGTAGCACATCTATGTCTTTACGTAGGCTTAACGCTTACGCCAGCCAGTAAGCATAGGGCGAACTAACTGAATATTACCCATACGTTGAACAGCAAACACGGCAGCAATATGCATCAACACACAGCCGTACAATACATCAGCCATAATACTGTGTATCCATTCCAGCGTGCTATTTCCAAACAGTGCGTCTATTTCTTCCATCATAAAACCGGTAATACCTAACCCAAGCAAAAGGGCAATAACTGCCATCACCATAAGCCAGCCAAAAGGATTGTGGCCATGAGTACGTGGGATTTGTTTATGCTTTAAGTGCTGAAGATGTTCTCTAAAGGCCTGCTTGCTTAGCGAAATAGTGGAGAAGCTAGCGTAATCTGCGGAGCCCTTCTTGTTGGGATTAGCTGAACGTAAGCCCCAAGCAACGCGTATAGATATAAGCGCTACGCCCACATAGCCCGCGATTTCATGAAAAAGCCGGCCTGGCTCTACAATAAAGTAGTTGGTGATAAAACTTGCAACAATGCCCCAGTGGCATACGCGCACTACCCAATCCCAAACATAAATATCTGAACCCGTGTCTTTAGCTTTGTGCATTACGTGACTTTCTCAGGGTAAAACAAAAACGCTGCAATAGTTTGCAGCGTTTTTATCAAGTTTTAAAGCAAGCGTTCGATGAACCGTTTGCTAAACAGAATTTAGTGCATTTCTTTTTTAACAATGCTGCCATCAACAGGGTTAAAGTAAATCTCTACTTTGTTCTCTTCTTTATCGAAGCCGTAGATTTCGTAGCAGTTACCGCCTGTCACTTTAAATTCGTTGATTTTGTAGCCTTGCGCTAACAGCTGAGCCTGAAACGCATCTTGGTTTTGCCATTCAGCTTCCGGCGCAGTAGTACACTGAGTGGTGCCGTGCTCTGCACTACATGCGCTTAATAAGGTCGCGGCGCCAATAGCAGTAGCCATCATTAGTTTTTTCATTGCAGTCTCCGTTTCGCTTTTTATTTAAAAGTTCTTTCTATCCTACTTAAATATTGTACTGACATTGTTCTTTTGTGCATAGAGGTTGCACTACTTTGTTGTACAGAATTGAGTTCTGTTTGGTTTTATAACGGGGCACAGAATACTTGTCATAAAATTGCCTCCGACATGTCACGGATAGTTCATCGAACCGTCTCAAAAGCGTTCTACATTTTTGGGCTTTGATATTTCTAAACACTAGGCAATGTCGCCAATCTGTCGGCGAAATGTTTAAAAAATACATAAAACACCCATTAAGCACACAAAAGGAATGATTTGATGCGTCCTCTGTACCCACGAACGGTTTATCCACGCTCTCTGCTTGCCACAACAATTGCATTTGCGCTATCAAGCGCCGCAATTGCACAAGAAGTAGCGCCCGACACAGAAAACGAACATAACGATATAGAAGAGATTACGGTAACCGCACAAATGCGTGAGCAGTCCGTTATGGATGTGCCTGTTACTATGGATGTAATAGGTAGCGAGTTCTTAGAGCGCACCAATATCATGGAACTTGATGAGCTTTCTCGAATATTGCCTAACGTTCAAATTCAAGAGCAGGCCGTAAGCTTACCGTCCTTTAATATTCGAGGCGTGACTGACGACGTATCTTCGGTGTCGGCAACGCCTCGCATCTCTGTATATCAAGATGGCTTTGATATCAGTAAAAAGACGGTAGCCAGCGTCGCGCTTTTTGATATTGGGCGCGTAGAGGTTTTAAAAGGCCCCCAGCCAACCTTGTTTGGTGTGGCGGCAGCCAATGGTGCGGTGAGTATTCATTCTAATCTTCCCACCTTCGAACAAGAAGGCAAGGTACAGGTTGGCTATAACTCAGAGCAAGGGCAAGAACTTGAATTCATGTATAACCAGCCTATTAACGATAACCACAGTTTTCGTATAGCAGGTCTTTATCGCGAAATGGACGGCATTGTAGAAAACGATGCCTGTAGCGCTGACTCCTATTACGGTAATGCAAATATGTACAACCATCTTGGTGAAGAAGTGCCGTGCAACAGCGAAGATCTTCAGGGGGTTTCAGTACAAGCACTACGTGCAACATGGCGAGCGAATTACGATCAGCTTGAAATCATTGCGCGCGCAGCCATGGAGTATAACGACCAGCCGGGCATTGCCTTCAAATCAGGCTCTATCGCCCCCAATGGCGGAGATACTAGCCCTTTTACTGATGCCGAATTTAGTTTAGGCAGTGAACTAGGCATTGAACGAACGCTTCAAGCTTATGACTTAACCGTAAACTACGATTTCAACCAAATGCTCAGTCTGCATGCCGACGCATACTATAAAGATGTAGAGGTAAGCGAGGGATTTGACGCCGACGGTTCTGCTTTGCGTATTCAAGATGCCTATTTCGATAACGACGCTACGCTTAAAGGTGCGTCAATGCGTTTAGTGTATGACTCGGGTGATAAATTGGCCGCGTTTGTAGGTGCGTCTATTACTCAAGACGACTCTATTTTGCCCTATTATGTAATGGTCGACCCATTTGTACGTGGTACCTTCGATGCGGTAAAAGCACAGCTTGAGGCCACCTCAAACATTCCGCTAAATCAGAATATCGCTACTGACGCATCGTTAGAAGAAATAGAAGCACTGCGTGCGATGTTAGTCTCGCAACTGTTTAATGAAGATGGCTCTCCTATTTCTAACCCTGCACTGCCGCCTATTCTGATACAAGGGCCGTTTATATTTGAAGCTGAACTTGATATAGCGTCTTATGTTGCTGAGGTGTCGTATTTTGTTACCGACGACATCAACATTACCGCTGGCATTCGCTATATCGACGAAACACGTTATACCCGTAATACTTATACTACTGCAGATGGTGCATTTACGTTCGATGCCGAGCGCGACTTTGACGATACCCTGCCGCGCTTTGCCGTAAGCTATGATGTTAATAACAACTGGAACGTATACGCGAACTACGCTAGGGGACGACGTTCACCAGTTGTGGATGCTAATGCAGGTGGCGTTAATGTGACTAAACCTGAAATAGTAGACAGTTACGATTTAGGTATTAAATACCAAAGCGCGAACTTCCTGTTCTCAGGTGCCATTTTCACCTACGAATACAGCGATTATCAGCAAAGCTTTACCGACGCAGAAACCTTACAGTCTATTACTGTAACGGTAGGCGACTCGACCATGTCGGGTATTGAAGGCATGGCGACCTATAACTACAGCGAGACGCTGACGCTAACAGCAAGCCTTGGTTTCCTTGACGCTGAATTTGCAGACAATACTGCTGATGGATCTGAGTTCCAATACGGTGGTAATAAGTTCCGCTTAGCGCCAGAAGTTAGCGGCGCGATAAACATCAACAAAGTATTCAATATGGACAGTTTTGACATTGATGTTAACTGGCTTACCAGCTTTCAGTCAGAAGTGTTTTTTGAAAGCAGTAATTACCCTGGTCTTTCTCAAGATACTTACTCACTGACTGATATATCGGTGAAGCTGCTTCAAGACAACAGCAAGTTTGCCTATGAGTTTTACGTGAACAACCTGTTTGATAAAGAATTCTTGATTGATGCTGGTAATACAGGCGGTGGATTGGGTATTCCTACCTTCGTACGCGGCATGCCACGCATTGCTGGTGTGCGTGTTTATTACGAGTTTTAGAAGTAAAGAATAAGAGAGTACCTATTCCCGTCAATATGCCCCTATCTTGATGGGAATAGGACGTAACTTAAATTGTATGGGTCACAAGAAGGAGTATCAGAGACTCTGATTTTATTCGGTGCGATTTAACGATAACGTCTTGCACTCTGTCTTTGGTGATGAAAAGCAAAAGAAGACATTTAATGCTAGTGCAGCTACAATAAAGATTCTCAAAGAACCTCGGAGAATCTACATGCCTTTAAAAGCTACCTCAGTAAGATTAGATGACGAAACACTTGCACGTGTAGGCGACATGGCTAAGGCGATGGATAGACCTAGGGCGTGGCTGATGGCCGAAGCCATCAAGCAGTATGTTGCTCGCGAAGAGTGGTTTATCCAAGAGGTGGAAAAAGGAGTGAAAGCCGCTGATGAGGGACGTTTGACCGACCATACTGATGTCAAAGCCAAGTGGGAGGCTAAGCGTGCAGCTCAAATGGACTGATCTTGCAGGTACCGATTTAGAGAAAATTGAAGCTCATATTGCTCAAGAAAATAGCCCCTCTGTAGCTATTGACGTTGTCATGAACATTATTGATAGTTCGCACCTAGTCTTATCAGAACATCCTAGAGCAGGCCGTCATGGCCGATTGAAGAATACGCGTGAACTTGTAATTAATGGCCTGCCGTTTATCGTTATATATCGAGAAAACATCACTACAAATTGCATCGAAATACTACGTGTTCTTCATGATGCTCAGCAATGGCCCAACGCAGATTAAAAACAAACTATTTGTGGAAAGCACTAAGCTCGTTGTCAGACTTGTAAGGTAGCGTTTGTAGCCTTTAACTTTATAAATAACGTGCATAGGCTCAAGCCTATACACGCTTATAAACTTGTAGAACGCTATGCCTTAATCTCATAGCTATGCGTATTAACGACTTTTCCAGTCTTGGTTAAAATTGCATCCACATAGTGCCAAGTGGCTATTGCGCTGTCTTCGCTAACGCTCAATGTCATAAAGCCCCTCTGGTGAAGGTTACAGTACTGCAAGTCTTCTATAAGAAGCGGTAGGTCGTCTGCAAGGGTTTTAGCTTTTTCATCCCCCATGCTTAGGTAATGTTCCATACCGGGTGACGTCACGCCTGGTGTGGCAAGTTCAACCCCTACCTCTGTACCATTATTAAGGGTTAATTTATTGTGCCAAGCGTTATGTGTATCACCTGCAAGGGCAATAACTGGCTTGCCGATGGACTTAAGCTGCATCAGCACCTGTTCCCGCTCAACAGGGTAGCCATCCCATGCGTCTAAGTTGTAAGGCATTACGGTATTGATAAGCGCAAGCTCTTGCTCACTGAGTGCGCCACCTTGCATTTGTTTGCGTTTAATATTCGCAAGTTTGTGTACATGATCAGGTATTGCTTTGCGTTCAACGCCATTAAAAATAGATACAGGGAAAAGCATGCGGCCGATTAATAGCTGTTGCCCTAACACCTGCCATTTAGCCTGGCTTTGCTGCATAGACGAATGTAGCCAGTTGCGTTGGGTTTCACCGAGTAAACCGCGGTTCGGGTTGCCGATGTCTTTCATAAAGCGCGCTTGGTCAAACGTTTTAGTTTCAGCATCGCGATAGTTGGCGTATTCAAGCTGTTTGTCGCGGGCAAGAACGCGGGTGTCGAGCATATATAAGTCAAGAAGTTTACCAAAGGTAAACTGACGATAAATTTCTAAGCGCTCGGTGCCAAAAGGTGGGCGAATGGGTAGCCACTCATAATAAGCTTGTACGGCCGCTGCACGACGGGCATAAAAATCTCCTTCATCCGCTTGGTGATTCTCAGCGCCGTCTTTGTAGGTGTCGTTAGTAATTTCATGATCATCCCACACAACAATAAATGGCTTATTTTGATGTAACGACAGCAAGCCTTCATCCGTACGATATAGCGCATAGCGGTTGCGATAGTCAGTGAGAGTATAAAGCTCGGTGTCGTTATCTGGCGCATAGGTTCTGCCAATTTCCTTGGCGTGCTCAGTTGCGTAACCTTCACCATCGTACTCATAAATGTAGTCACCAAGGTGCAATACATAGTCGATGTTGTCGTCTTTCGCTGCTTCCATGTATGGCGTGAAAAAGCCAGCGGGGTAGTTGGAACAAGAAAATATGCCGAACGTGACATTAGACACTTCGACTTCAGGTAGCGTACGGGTTTCTCCCACAGGACTCGTATTATTAGCGCTTTTGAAGCGGTAAAAATAACGACGAGCTGGACTAAGACCTGCTACGTCCACTTTTACGGTAAAATCATGGATTGCTTTGGCTTCAACAATACCGCTACTTATTACATTGGCAAAATCCGCATCGCTTGCCATTTCCCATAAAATATCGGCCTTAGCTAAACCTGAGTTTGAGTCCGAGCCTGGGCCTGCACCAGAGTCTGGCACGGCGCGCGTCCAAATAATCACGGCGTCTTTTAATGGGTCTCCACTCGCCACACCATGGGTAAAGGTTGCGTTGGTTTGTGGTTGGCTGTTTGCTGAAGTGCTAACGGTACAGCCTGCTAGCCCTGTAGACACTGCTACGCTCGCGCCTGCGAGTGACGACAGCTTTATAAACGATCTTCTATCCATATGCCTGCTCTTTATAAGGTTTGTAAGGTATCCGATGATGTATTGTTTTGTTGAACGCTCATGCAACAAAAACGAAAACCCATTTTTATACTGAGTGTTTGTGACATAGAGATGTCAGGCTGAGAATCCATAATAACAGTCAATGTTTTACTGCAAATACTGTTATACTGTGCAGCAAATAACCACATGAACCAAAAATGGTTTATGTGTCTAAACAATCATATTTATGTTTTCTACAGGGCTTTGAAGAACTAAGCCACAAACGAAAACACGTTGAACAAAATACGAAAGGTAAATTTAAAATACATGAGTGATGATCCGCATTATCAGCGCGAGAAAGAGAAGTACGAAAATCCGGTAGCCAGCCGCGAATATTTAATGAGTTTATTAAAAGAGCACGACAAGCCGTTGTCGTTTCTTGATATCTGTAACTTGGTGAACGCCTTCGACGAAGAAGCGCGAATTGGAATTCAGCGCCGACTACGTGCCATGGAGCGCGAAGGTCAGGTGCAATTTACCAAGCAGAAAAAATACATTCTCCAAAACCGTGATGAACTCATTAAAGGCAGAATTATTGGTCACCGCGATGGCTACGGCTTTTTGCGTCCTGAAGACAAAAGCGGTGATTTATTTATCAGTGCTGGGCAAATGAACCTGTTCCTTCACGACGATGTGGTAGAAGCGCGCATTAGTGGTACCGATCGCCGTGGAAGAAAAGAAGCGTTTGTTACGCAAGTCATTGAGCCACGCAGCGAGCCAATTGTTGGCCGCTACTTTGTTGAACAAGGTTTTGGCATGGTTGTGCCAGATGACAGCCGGTTGCAGCACGAAATTGTTATTCCACCAGAGAGCACACACGGTGCTCGAATGGGGCAGGTGGTTGTGGTAGAGCTTACCCAGCGTCCACGCCGTAAAATGAGTCCGGTGGGCAAAATTGTTGAAGTACTTGGTGAACATATGGCGCCAGGTATGGAAATAGAAATGGCACTTCGCACGTTTGATATTCCGCACCAGTGGCCAAATGGCGTAACCAAGCAAGTGGAAAAGCTTACCGATCAGGTGCCCGATGAAGCCAAAGAAGGTCGCATAGACTTGCGCCAGCTTCCGCTTGTTACCATTGACGGTGAAGACGCCCGCGACTTCGATGACGCGGTATATTGTGAACCGCTCGACGATGGTGGCTGGCAGCTATGGGTAGCTATTGCCGATGTAAGTCACTATGTAAGAACAGGCTCAGCTCTTGATGATGAAGCGCAGCAGCGCGGTAACTCGGTCTATTTCCCTGACCAAGTAATTCCAATGTTGCCAGAAGTACTGTCAAACGGCTTGTGTTCATTAAACCCTGAAGTCGACCGCCTATGTATGGTGTGTGAAATGACCATCGGTGCAAATGGCAAACTAGAAGAATTCCAGTTTTACGAAGCGGTCATGAACTCACACGCCCGTTTAACCTACACTAAAGTGTGGAATATTCTGCAGGGCGACAAAGAACTTCATCAGCGTTACGAGCCTCATGTACCTCATTTACGTAATCTTCACGACTTGTACCGCGCGCTCAAAAAAGCCCGTGCTAAGCGTGGAGCGATTGAATTTGAAACCCAAGAAGTGAAGTTTGTATTCAACGCCCAGCGCAAGATTGAAAATATTGTGCCGTTGGTGCGTAACGACGCACACAAGCTTATTGAAGAGTGCATGATCATGGCAAACGTAAGTGCGGCTCTTATGCTTGAAAAGCATGAGGCGCCAGCGCTATATCGTGTGCACGACAAACCAGACGCCGACAGGCTTACCGCATTTACCAGTTACTTAAGTGAAATCGGTATTCCTCATCGCATTGTTGAAGACGCGGAGCCTGCCGCATTTACCGATGTGGTGCTTAAAACCCGCGGTCGAGTGGACGAAGAACTAATTCAAACCATGCTGCTGCGCTCAATGAAGCAAGCGGTTTACGACGGTGACAACGTAGGTCACTTTGGGTTGGCGCTAGAAGCTTACGCGCACTTCACGTCACCTATCCGTCGCTACCCAGACTTGGTCGTGCACCGTGCGCTAAAAGGCATTATTGCTAAACAGCAGGGCAAAAAAGCAGTCAGTGGCGCGAAAAATTATACTGTTGAAGAGATTGAACAGTTAGGCGAGCAGTGTTCAATGACAGAGCGCCGCGCCGATGATGCCACCCGTGACGTGGCTGACTGGCTTAAGTGCGAGTTTATGCTCGACCACGTCGGCGACACCTTTGAAGGTGTGGTCAGCTCGGTCACTAACTTTGGTTTATTTATACGCCTTACCGAATACCACATCGACGGCCTAGTACATATTACATCGCTAGATGATGATTATTATCACTATGACGACGTAAAACAAGCGCTGGTTGGTGAGTCGGGCCATCGCCAGTTTAGATTGGGTGATACGGTTGAAGTAACCGTAGCAGCGGTCAACCTTGATGAAAGAAAGATTGATTTATTACTCGATAAGTCTATGCTGCGCGGCACTAAGGGTAAGAAGGTAAAAGTGAGGTCTGCGAAAAAGGCTTCAGATAAACCTACTCGTTTTGATAACAAATCACGCTCTGATAAAGGCTCGCGTTCTGATAAAAAGGGGAACAAAGGCAAAGGCGGCTCAAGCTCGTCTAGTCGTAGCGGTGGAAAATCGTCAAGTCGCGGCAGCGCCAAAGGCGGTAGTAGCGGCAAAACACTGTCATTGAATAAAAGAGGTAAGCGTTAAATGGCGCAGCAAGAATGGTTATACGGTTTACATGCCATGCAGTCGGTACTTGAAAAAGAACCCGAGCGTGTAATGGAAGTGTTGGTGTTGAAAGGTCGCAATGACGAGCGCCTAACCAACATTGTTAACCAAGCCCGTCGTTTCGGTATTTCCGTTCAGTTTTGTCAGCGCAAAGCGCTAGATGACAAAGTAAGCGGTGAGCAACACCAAGGCGTGGTAGCAAGAGCGAAACCAGCCCGCGTGCTAGATGAAGCTGACTTAGACAAAATTTTAGAAAGCGAAGCGCAGCCTTTAATTTTGGTACTAGACGGTGTTACCGACCCGCATAATCTAGGTGCGTGCCTGCGTACTGCAGATGGAGCAGGGGTGCACGCGGTAGTAGTACCGAAAGATAAATCAGCAAGCTTAAACGGCACAGTAAGAAAGGTGGCCTGTGGTGCAGCTGAAGTGGTTCCACTTATTCAAATCACGAACCTGGCCAGAACCTTGAAGCACCTTCAAGATAAAGGCCTTTGGATTGTTGGCACAGCCGGTGAAACCGATAAGACCCTTTATGATGTAGACCTGAAAGGCCCAACTGCATTAGTGATGGGGGCTGAAGGTAAGGGCATGCGTAGGCTTACCAAAGAAACGTGCGATGAGTTAGTGAAGCTTCCTATGGCTGGCAGTGTGACAAGTTTAAACGTGTCGGTAGCAACAGGCGTGTGCTTATACGAGATCGTAAGACAGCGCAGTTTATGAGACTAAGTTGCTAGAATTGAGCCTCTAATGAGTTTTCAATTGGTTTTTAAAAAAGCGTGTACCTTTGGGTACACGCTTTTTTTATTTAAGTAAAACTTATAAAGAGTTTAATATTTTGTTACATTTTAATTTGTGAAATTAATGTTAATTATAGTTTTTTATTCCTACCATGAATCTGCTCGTAATACACATATGGCACGTTACTCATAAGTTGTGTTGTTTTTTTGTGCATTTTTAAAGGTATTAAGAATGCTCACCAGGGTTAAGGCAACATACTCAACAGACTGATTTGCCGCCTAATATGAGCTCTGTAAATAATTGGTAATACCGTTTATTTGCATACCTGACAAACGGGTAGGTCGTTGCAACGCAGTTGCGTCGGTTGTCATGGATGAGCTTTTCGTATGAGGTAATGGTTATACCTGTATGTCATTTAATAACAAATAGCTTCCAAAGCACGGAATAAAACAGTGTTGAAGTTAACAAGACAGATAAAACAGGAAATAAATTTTGAACTCAAAATTAAATAAGAAACACACATGTCTAACAGCAGCTGCTCTAGCTGTATCACTTGGCTTAATGGGTAATTCTGCAATGGCAGCAGGCGAAGGTCTGGTAAAAGTTAAAGAAAAGCCTCAAACCCTAAAACAAGCACTAGGTAAGCGATTGACTGTCGACCGCCTTGTCACCACTGACCAAGAGCGTTACATCATCAAGTTCAAAGATGAGATGACCAGTGAAACGGTTGAAGTGAGTGCATTAAAAGGTAAAGGTCAAATCTCAAGTGCCAAAGTAAAAGGTAAAAAGCCTTTCGATATCGCGTCTGCTAAATCAGAAGTAAGAAAAGCAGGTGGTGCAATTAAGAAAGAGCTTAAGAAGCATAAAATGGTAGCGGCTACAATGAGTAAGTCAGCGCTGAACAAGCTTCGTAAAAATCCAAACGTAGAAAGCATTGAAGTGGACGTTCGTCGTAAGCCTATGGCGCAGACCACGCCTTACGGCTACACCATGGTTCAGGCTAATCAATTTGCACAGTCAGATACTACGGTTCGTAAAGTATGTATCATCGATACAGGTTACAACCTGGGTCACCCAGATTTGCCTGGAACAAACGATGGCGTTACAGGTCAGGCAAACAATAGTACTGTAGGTAACTGGTATAACGATGGTAACGGTCACGGTACCCACGTAGCGGGCACCATTGCAGCATACGATAACAACGAAGGTGTAGTTGGTGTGTATCCTGGCGTGGATATGCATATCGTTAAAATCTTTAACGACAATGGCCAATGGACTTACGCATCTGACCTTATCGATGCTATCACCCAATGTCAGGATGCCGGCTCAAACGTTGTTAACATGAGCTTGGGTGGCGGCAGTTCGTCAACTACCGAGCGAAATGCAATGCAGAGCTTCACAGATGCAGGCATGTTGTTAGTTGCGGCGGCAGGTAACGATGGTAACAGTGCGAAATCTTACCCAGCTTCATATGATGCAGTAATGTCAGTTGCGGCAGTAGACTCAAACGAAAATCGTGCAAGCTACAGCCAATATAACGATCAGGTTGAAATTGCCGCGCCAGGCAGTGCAGTTCAGTCTACCTATCCAACAAATACCTACGCTTCACTCAGCGGTACATCCATGGCCACGCCACACGTAGCTGGTGGTGCAGCACTAGTGTGGAGTTACTTCCCGCAGTGTTCAAACAACCAAATTCGTAGTGCACTTAATGCAACGGCAGAAGATAAAGGCAGTGCGGGTCGTGATAACTTCTACGGTTATGGCTTAATGCAGCTTGCTGATGCCTACAATTACCTTAACACCAACGGTTGTGCCGGTGGCGGTACTGGTGGCGGTGGCGGCTCTGAGCCTGGCGTAGAACCAGTATCAGGTCAGCTAACCGGCCTTTCTGGTACGCGCAGAAACTGGGACCGCTACACTTGGACGATTCCTGAAGGTGTAACGCAGATGACTATTCGTACCTCTGGTGGTTCAGGTGATGCCGATCTATACGTGAAGTTTGGCTCACAGCCAGAAACGAATAGCTATGATTGTCGTCCCTATCAAAATGGCAACAGCGAAGTATGTACATTCGACGCGCCAGCGTCAGGCACGTGGCACATTGGTATTCGCGCTTATTCGTCATACAGCGGTGTGACGCTATCATACTCGTATGAGTAAGTAATCCCGTCTCCCTAAGACACAGTTAAAGCCTGCTTATGCAGGCTTTTTTTTGTTTCAGTTTTGTGCGCGGTTTGCATACGTTTATTCGCACATCTATGCCTTTTACCAGCATTTTTAGAAGCTTGAATGTCAAGTTTCCATAAAGAATGGTCAGCTTTGCAAAGTTGACGTAAAGCTGCGAACTAAGCCCTATTCACATAGCCATATCGCTGTATTGTGCGTGCCAAGATCAGCACTCTCTACATGTGCCTATTTGCTTTTACGCAGGCTTTATCCAACCAAGAACAACTTCAAAGGACATTCAATTTATGCAATTGACCTCTCAATCTTTGCTTCGTGGAACATGGTTCCAAGCAGTGGCAATTGGGCTTATTGCACTGCTAGGGCTTACCGCTTGTGGTGGCTCAGGCAGCAGTAGCTCAGATTATTCGTATGCTTACATTCAGTTTTACAACGCTTCGCCTAACGGTGCCAATGTAGAAATGCGTGAAGTTGATGGCGATAGCTTTGGCTCTGCTCAATTTGGTGATACTACGTCAATGTACTCTATGGATGATGGAGAATTAGAACTCGAGTTCATTCGAACTGATTCAGACGACCAAGAAGTTTTTATTGACGAAATTACCGTTAACTTAAAAACCGGTTATAAGACCATTGTTGTGATGAGTGGTGACTTTAGTAACCCCGTTTTTAACACCTATTCTTATCAGCGCGAAACATTGGAAGATCACTTCCGCCTATTCGCTTTATCGGTAGCAGTAGATGAATCTTCTTATGATTTCTACATGAGTGAGTCTGGCGACCCGTTTGAAGCAGCCAACTTCCTTGGCACGGTTACAACGGGCGACATGATTGAATTGGACTTCTGGGATGCAGATGATGACAGTGAATACTTCGATGAGGGCGAGTACACGATTTATTTGACCGAACCAGGAAGTGACGATGTTGTCTTTGAATCACAAACCATCGATTTTGTATACGAAACTGAGTATCTAATGACACTGCGCGATGTCAGTGGCGCCATTCAAGAAGGGCTAGTTGTAGACACTATTCTTAACTCTTCATCAGTTACGGCGCTTACAGATGTAGAAGCAGATTCACAGTATCGTATTTACAATTCTACGAATCTGGATGCAGAGCTTCACGTTACCTTTGGTGGAAACACTGATGAAGAGGACGTCAGTTTTACACTCGCGGCAGGCGAGTTGTCTGAGTTTAGTACTATCCGCTATGGCGATTATCGCGTTACCGTAACAGACCCATCAGGTACAGTAACGTCACTGAGCAACAAGCTAATTACGCTTAATCAGGGTGAGAGTAAGGCTATTCTTATCTACAACACCAACAATAAATTAGGCGCAGCAACCTTTGTAGAAAGTGGTTTGCCTCAGGCCTACGATAAGACAGTAAACTTCATCAACTTAGTTAGCGACTTTGATGACGTAGACTTCTACTTGGTAAGAAATGACGAAACCATTGATACTGCTGAGTACGATATACAGAATCTTGAATTTGCTGAAAGTACCAGTGAAGTGCTGCCGTCAGACTACTATGAAGTGATTGCCGTATACGAAGATGACAACGAGGAGCAGGTGCTGCTTGATAGAACCGCACTGTTTGGCTTTACAGAGGAAGAAAACTACATAGTTACTGTTGAGCCAGCGGATACGCCAACGGGATATGAAATTAACGTGCTTTATTAATCGGTTAGTATATTTATTATACTAATTGATAAGGGTGAAAACTTTCATCTGCGTGTATTTCACGTAAGTTTAAAAGGTCAACACTAAAAACGTTGGCCTTTTTACTTGCTGTCCGGAAGGGCCTAAATCCTCATGAGTATCATTAAAGAGCAACTAAAAGAGATAGGTATTACCGCCGATTTAGCAGAAAACGGTGAAGAGGCAGTAGAAAAAGTTAAAGGCGCATTAAAAGGAAAGTCACCCTACACAATCATTTTGATGGACTGCCATATGCCTGTAATGGATGGATTAGAGGCGACGAAGCTAATTAGGTCAATGGGAGACTAGGCACGGGACATCCCAATAATTGCATTAACCGCAAATGCGTTAACCGGCGACAAAGAAAAATGCTTGAAATCCGGCATGGATGACTTCATATCAAAACCTGTTGGTGTAAGCCGGTTGAAAGAGTGCCTTTACAGGCACTTGAGTAAGCAGCTTGTAAGTAATGAAAATCGCCTAAAAGATCCTGCTTGATAACCTATGACGTGGTTATCAGCCCCGACTTTTAGTCGGGGCTTTTTTATTGCTCACATAGTTTAAAAATAATTCAATTTACCGCTATCACTTCCAAATGTTTTCTGTTATTATTTCGCGCCCTTTTTATGGGGGTATGTACATAAAAGCAACGACATCCAGTTGTTTTTAGCAGCACTAACGACTCGGGAGAGTCTTAATTTTAAGAGCGGAGCACTAACATGATCCAAATGCAAACTAACCTGGACGTTGCAGACAACAGCGGCGCTCGCAGGGTTCAGTGTATTAAGGTTCTTGGTGGCTCGCATCGCCGTTATGCAGGTATCGGTGACATCATCAAAGTTACTGTTAAGGAAGCAATTCCTCGCGGTAAAGTTAAAAAAGGTGACGTACTGAATGCAGTGGTGGTGCGTACTAGAAAAGGCGTTCGTCGTGCAGATGGTTCTACCATCCGTTTTGACGGTAACGCGGCTGTTATGCTTAATGCAAACAAGCAACCAATTGGTACGCGTATCTTTGGCCCGGTTACCCGTGAGTTGAGAAGTGAAAACTTCATGAAAATCATCTCATTGGCCCCAGAGGTACTATAAGGAGTCACGATAATGGCTAATAAAATTCGTCGTGATGATGAAGTAGTCGTATTAGCGGGTAAAGACAAAGGCAAACAAGGCAAAGTCCTTAAAGTGCTTATTGCTGATAACCGTGTAATTGTAGAAGGTGTAAATCTTGTCAAGAAGCACACTAAGCCAAACCCACAATTGGGTGTAGCTGGTGGCATCGTTGAGAAAGAAGCTTCTATTCACGTTTCTAATGTTGCGATTGTTAACCCGGCAACGGGCAAAGCAGATCGCGTTGGTTTCCGTTTCGAAGATGAGAAGAAAGTACGTTTCTTCAAGTCTAACGGCGAACTTGTTTAATTATATTGGAGAGTACGATGGCGAAACTGCATGATTTCTATAAAGAAACAGTAGTAGCTGAACTTGCTAAGCAGTTCGGATACAAAAGCGTCATGCAAGTCCCTCGGATTGAAAAAATCACTCTAAACATGGGTTTAGGTGAAGCAGTTGCTGACAAAAAGGTACTTGAGAATGCTCAAGCTGACATGACGGCTATCGCCGGTCAGAAGCCTGTTGTTACAGTTGCTAGAAAATCAGTAGCGGGTTTTAAAATCCGTGAAGGTTATCCGATTGGCTGTAAAGTAACCCTACGCGGCGAGCGTATGTGGGAATTCCTAGAGCGTTTGATTTCAATCGCTATCCCACGTGTTCGCGACTTCCGTGGTTTGAATCCTAAATCATTCGACGGACGTGGTAACTACAGCATGGGCGTGCGTGAGCAAATCATTTTCCCTGAAATCGATTTCGATAAAGTGGATAAGGTTCGCGGTATGGATATCACTATCACTACCAGTGCGAATACAAATGAAGAAGCACGTGCTCTGCTGGACGCGTTTAACTTCCCATTCAAAAAGTAGGGGTGTAGGGTTATGGCAAAAGAATCAATGAAGGCACGTGAAGCTAAGCGTACTAAGCTAGTAGCTAAGTATGCTGAAAAGCGCGCCGCACTTAAAGCGATTATCAGCGATGTTAACGCTTCTGAAGATGAGCGTTGGGACGCTGTTCTGAAGCTACAACAACTGCCACGTGACTCTAGTAAGTCTCGTCAACGTAACCGTTGTCGTGTTACTGGTCGTCCACATGGTTACCTACGCAAATTCGGTCTTAGCCGTATTAAGCTTCGCGAAGCAGCGATGCGCGGTGAAGTCCCTGGCCTTAAGAAAGCCAGCTGGTAAGGAGTAGCTGATAATGAGCATGCAAGATCCTATCGCGGATATGTTTACCCGCATCCGTAACGGCCAGATGGCACAGAAAGTTTCTGTAACTATGCCTTCTTCAAAACTTCGCGTTGCAATCTGTGAAGTATTGAAAGCTGAAGGTTATATTACTGACTTCGCTGCTTCTGGTGACGTTAAGCCTGTTTTAGAAGTTACGCTTAAGTACTTCGAAGGCAAGCAAGTAATTGACACTATCGAACGTGTAAGCCGTCCTGGTCTGCGCATCTATAAGAAAAAAGATGAGCTTCCAAAGGTTATGGGTGGTTTAGGCGTAGCTATCGTGTCGACTTCTAAAGGTGTGATGACTGACCGTGCAGCGCGTAACGCTGGCATGGGCGGTGAGATCATCGGTTATGTAGCATAACGGAGGAGTTGAAATGTCACGTATAGCAAAAGCCCCAGTAGACGTTGTATCAGGTGTAGAAGTTTCTATCTCTGGTCAAGAAGTTACTGTTAAAGGTAGTAAAGGCACTTTGACCCGCGTTTTCAACGACGCTGTAGAAGTTGCACAGGAAGAGAACCAACTTAAAGCACTTCCACGTGAAGGCTTTGTTGACGGTTGGGCACAGGCTGGTACTGCGCGCTCTATCCTTAACGCAATGGTTCAAGGTGTTTCAGAAGGTTTTGAGAAAAAACTTCAGTTGTTAGGTGTTGGTTACCGTGCACAAGCACAAGGTAACAAACTAAACCTTACACTAGGTTTCTCTCACCCTGTAGCATACGAAATGCCTGAAGGCATTACGGTTGAAACTCCTAGCCAAACTGAAATCGTCGTTAAAGGCGCCGATAAGCAGGTGGTTGGTCAGGTTGCGGCGAACATTCGTGGTTACCGTCCACCAGAGCCTTACAAAGGTAAAGGTGTACGTTACGCTGACGAACACGTACGTCGTAAAGAAGCTAAGAAAAAGTAGGTGGGTGATACGATGGATAAGAAAACAGCTCGCATTCGTCGCGCTACTCGCGCACGAGCAAAAATTCGTGAACTGGCCGCGCATCGCTTGGTAGTTAACCGTACACCTCGCCACATCTACGCTCAGCTAATCGCTCCATGCGGTTCTGAAGTGTTGGCAGCGGCTTCAACTGTTGAGAAAGATCTTGCAAAAGATCTTAAGTCTACAGGTAACGCTGAAGCAGCGACGGTAGTCGGTAAAGCAATCGCAGAGCGCGCGCTTGAGAAAGGCATTAAAACAGTGGCTTTCGATCGCAGTGGTTTCCAATACCACGGTCGCGTTAAAGCATTAGCTGATGCAGCTCGCGAAGCTGGTCTTCAGTTCTAGGAGTTTATAATGGCTAAACAAGACGTTCAAAATGGTGAATTTCTAGAGAAATTGATCGCCGTAAACCGCGTATCTAAAGTGGTTAAAGGTGGTCGTATCTTTAGTTTCACTGCATTGACAGTAGTGGGTGACGGTAACGGTCGCGTTGGTTTTGGTTACGGTAAGGCACGTGAAGTACCTGCTGCAATCCAAAAAGCAATGGAAAAGGCACGTCGCAACATGGTTGACGTAGACCTTAACGGTCACACGTTACAGCACCCGATTAAAGGTCGTCACTCTGGCTCTAAAGTTTACATGCAGCCAGCATCTGAAGGTACCGGTATTATTGCCGGTGGTGCGATGCGTGCAGTACTTGAAGTAGCTGGTGTACAAAACGTACTTTCAAAATGTTACGGCTCTACAAACCCAATCAACGTTGTACGTGCAACAATCAACGCGCTGACAGAAATGAACAGCCCGGCGAAAGTTGCTGCGAAGCGTGGATTGTCTGTAGAAGAAATTTTGGGGTAATCAGACATGGCAACGATTAAAGTAAAGCAAACTAAAAGTGCAATTGGCCGTCTGCCAAAGCACAAAGCTACGCTTAAAGGTTTAGGCCTTCGTAAAATCAACCATGTTCGTGAACTGGAAGATACCCCAGCCGTTCGTGGCATGATCAACCGTGTATATTACATGGTTGAGATAGTGGAGGAGTAAGACATGCGTTTAAATACAATTTCTCCAGCCGAAGGTTCAAAGCCTACTGGTAAGCGTTCTGGTCGTGGTATCGGCTCAGGTCTTGGTAAAACAGGTGGCGTAGGTCACAAAGGTCAAAAAAGCCGTTCAGGTGGCCGTGTTAAGCCAGGATTCGAAGGTGGTCAGATGCCTATCCAGCGTCGTCTTCCTAAGTTCGGTTTCACTTCACGCAAGAGCTTTGTTACTGATCAAGTAACTCTTGCTGAAATCGCGAAGGTTGATGGTGATACTGCGTCTCTTGAGACTTTAAAAGCAGCTGGTATCGTTAAGAAAGAAATCCAGTTCGTTAAAGTTGTTAAGAGCGGTGAAGTTTCACGCGCTGTTACAGTAAGCGGGTTAAAGGTTACTAAAGGCGCTAAAGAAGCGATTGAAGCTGCTGGCGGTAAAGTAGAGGAATAAGCTAGATGGCTAAACCAGGATTGGATTCAGGCACTAAAAGCGGCTTGAGTGAGCTTAAGGCAAGATTGTTGTTCGTACTTGGTGCGATTGTTGTATTCAGACTAGGTTCTTACGTTCCTATCCCTGGCATCGATCCAGCTGTACTTGCTGACTTGTTCGAGCAACAAAAAGGCACCATTGTAGAAATGTTTAACATGTTCTCTGGTGGTGCGCTTGAGCGTGCATCCGTTCTGGCTTTGGGCATTATGCCATACATTACTGCATCCATTATCATGCAGTTGCTCTCGGTGGTTCACCCACCGATGGTGGAGCTTAAAAAAGAAGGCGAAGCAGGCCGTCGTAAAATTAGTCAGTACACGCGTTATCTAACGCTTGTATTGGCTATCTTCCAATCAATTGGTATTTCGACTGGTTTGCCTAACCTGATTAATGGATTGGTGATAAACCCTGGCTTCGGATTCTACTTTACGGCAGTAGTGAGCCTAGTCACAGGAACTATGTTCCTTATGTGGTTGGGTGAGCAAATTACCGAACGAGGTATTGGTAACGGTATCTCTATATTGATTTTTGCTGGTATTGTTGCCGGTCTGCCAACAGCGATAGGTCAGACTGCGGAACAAGCAAGGCAGGGCGACATTAACTTGTTGTTCCTACTGTTGATTGGCGTAATTGTTATCGCTCTTACATACCTAGTTGTATTTGTAGAGCGCGGACAGCGCAGAATTGTGGTAAACTACGCAAAACGTCAGCAAGGCCGTCAGGTTTTTGCTGCGCAAAGCACCCATTTACCGCTGAAAGTCAACATTGCTGGTGTAATTCCACCAATCTTTGCTTCTAGCATTATTCTGTTCCCGGGTACCATCGCAGGGTGGTTCGGACAGAATGAATCAACAGCGTGGTTGCAAGATGTAGCGCTTATGCTATCTCCTGGTCAACCGCTGTACGTGATGTTATACGCAGCTGCGATTATCTTCTTCTGCTTTTTCTACACGGCGTTGGTATTCAACCCGCGTGATACTGCAGATAACTTGAAGAAGTCTGGCGCGTTCATCCCAGGCATCCGCCCGGGTGAACAAACGTCACGATACATTGACAAGGTAATGACTCGCCTTACACTGGCTGGCGCACTGTACATAACCTTTATTTGTTTAGTGCCTGAATTCATGCTAATTGCTTGGAATGTGCCGTTCTACTTCGGTGGTACGTCGCTTCTCATTATCGTAGTAGTTATCATGGACTTTATGGCACAAGTACAGACACATTTGATGTCTAGTCAATATGAGTCTGTGCTGAAGAAAGCTAACCTTAAAGGCTACGGCCGATAAGTTAGCCCCTTAATATTGATAGAAAGGGGAAAGATGTAATGAAAGTTCGTGCATCAGTAAAAAAGATTTGCCGTAACTGTAAAGTTATCAAGCGCAACGGTGTTGTGCGTGTAATTTGCAGTTCTGACCCAAAGCATAAGCAGCGTCAGGGCTAATCTAAGCGGAACAAGATATTCGCAAAGCTAAGTAAGCAGAACCTGGATAGTACTTGTCTGGTTCTGCTAGTTTTGTTTAAAGTATTTTGAACCTTAATTTGCAATTTAGTCGACGGGTAAGTATCCTATCGGGCTTTTTAGGTCGTCGACAAATAAACAAGAGGAGTGCTGTTAATGGCCCGTATCGCTGGCATTAACATTCCTGAGCACAAGCATGCTGTAATCGCTATCCAAGCGATCTATGGCGTTGGTCCCACACGTGCGAAAAGCATTTGTGCGGGTGCTGGTGTTGCAGAAAATACAAAAATCAAAGAGCTAGACGAAGCTACTATTGATAAGCTTCGTGACGAAGTGGCTAAATTCACCGTTGAAGGTGACCTACGCCGTGAAGTCTCTATGAGCATCAAACGTTTGATGGACCTGGGTTGCTTCCGTGGTATTCGCCACCGTCGTAGCTTGCCTCTACGTGGTCAGCGCACTAAAACTAATGCGCGTACCCGTAAAGGTCCTCGTAAGCCAATTAAGAAGTAAACGGGGAGTAAGTTATGGCTAAAGCACCAGCTCGTAGCACGCGTAAGCGCGCTAAACGTCAGGTTGCAGACGGTATGGCTCATATCCATGCGTCTTTCAACAACACAATTGTGACTATTACAGACCGTTCAGGCAATGCACTAGCATGGGCGACATCTGGTGGTTCAGGTTTCCGTGGTTCACGTAAATCTACCCCATTTGCTGCACAGGTAGCTGCTGAGCGTGCAGGTGTTGCTGCACAAGAATACGGTCTTAAGAACCTTGAAGTTTTCGTTAAAGGTCCAGGTCCAGGCCGTGAGTCTGCGATCCGTGCTCTTAACGCTACAGGTTATAAGATCACAAACATTACCGATGTGACCCCTATTCCTCACAACGGTTGTCGTCCACCGAAAAAACGTCGCGTTTAATCGACGGACAGTTGGAGAAAGATCATGGCAAGATATTTGGGTCCAAAACTCAAACTTAGCCGTCGCGAAGGAACTGACCTGTTCCTAAAAAGCGGCGTTCGCGCAATCGATTCTAAATGTAAAATCGATACAGCGCCTGGTCAGCACGGTGCCCGTCGTGGCCGTCTGTCTGACTACGGTGTTCAGCTGCGTGAAAAACAAAAAGTTCGTCGTATGTACGGCGTTCTGGAAAAGCAATTCCGCAACTACTATAAAGAAGCTGCACGTCTAAAAGGCAACACAGGTGAAAACTTGCTACAGCTTTTAGAACAGCGTCTTGATAACGTAGTTTACCGTATGGGTTTCGCTAGCACTCGTGCAGAAGCACGTCAGCTAGTTAGCCACAAGGCGATCATGGTAAATGGTCAAGTTGTGAACATCCCATCGTTTAACGTTTCTGCCGAAGACGTGGTTTCTGTTCGTGAAAAGGCTAAGAAGCAAGCGCGTATCGTTGCTGCTTTGGAACTGGCTGACCAACGTGAGAAGCCAACCTGGATTGAAGTAGACAGCAGCAAAATGGAAGGCACTTTCAAGCGCGTTCCTGAAAGAACTGACCTGTCTGCGGAAATTAACGAACAGTTGATCGTCGAACTTTACTCTAAGTAAAGCTAACTAAAGAGGAAGCATTGTGGGTTCTGTGACTGAATTCCTAAAACCGAGATTAGTTGAGATCGAAAACGTTTCTCCTACTCGTGCCAAAGTAACTTTGGAACCACTAGAGCGCGGCTTTGGCCATACTCTAGGTAACGCCCTACGTCGTATTTTACTGTCATCTATGCCAGGATGTGCAGTTACTGAGGTAGAAATTGACGGCGTTCTTCACGAGTACAGCACCAAAGAAGGTGTTCAGGAAGACGTAATTGAAATCTTGCTAAATCTTAAAGGTTTAGCGGTTCGCCTTGAAGGTAAAACTGAGGCAACCCTAACTCTAGTGAAATCTGGCGCTGGCCCTGTTGTTGCTGGTGATATTCAGCATGATGGCGACGTAGAAATTACAAACCCTGACCACGTTATTTGTACTTTAACTGGCGAAGCTGAAATCAGCATGCGCATTAAAGTAGAAATGGGTCGCGGTTATGTACCAGCTTCTACCCGTCGCTCCTCTGAAGAAGATGATCGTCCAATTGGTCGTTTGTTAGTAGACGCTTCATACAGCCCAGTTGAACGTATTGCTTACAGTGTAGAGTCTGCTCGTGTTGAACAACGCACAGACCTAGACAAACTAATCATCGACATGGAGACGAACGGTACTTTGGATCCTGAAGAAGCGATCCGCCGTTCTGCTACTATCCTAGCCGAACAGCTAGATGCATTCGTAGACTTACGTGATGTGTCTGAGCCAGAAGCGAAAGAAGAGAAGCCAGAATTCGATCCGATTCTGCTTCGTCCAGTAGATGACCTAGAGCTGACAGTACGTTCTGCAAACTGTTTGAAAGCAGAAGCTATCCAGTACATTGGTGACCTGGTACAGCGCACTGAGGTTGAGCTACTTAAAACGCCAAACCTTGGTAAGAAATCGCTAACTGAAATCAAAGATGTTCTAGCATCTCGTGGTCTTTCTCTAGGTATGCGCCTAGAAAACTGGCCGCCAGAGAGCATCGCTGAAAAAGATTAATCAGGTTTTTATCAAACTGATTTGTAGAGAAGGATAAAACTATGCGCCATCGTAAGAGTGGTCGTCAGTTGAATCGCAACAGCAGCCATCGTCAAGCTATGTTCAAAAACATGGCCGGTTCTTTGGTCAAGCACGAAGTGATCAAAACTACGTTACCAAAAGCGAAAGAATTACGTCGCGTAATCGAGCCTCTAATCACTATGGCTAAAGAAGACAGCGTTGCAAACCGCCGTCTAGCTTTCGCCCGCACTGGTGACAAAGAGGTTGTAGGTAAACTATTCAACGAGCTTGGTCCTCGTTACGAAGCTCGTCCAGGCGGCTACACTCGCATTCTTAAATGCGGTTTCCGTGCTGGCGACAATGCCCCAATGGCATATGTTGAGCTAGTTGACCGTCCAGTTGTAGAAGCTGAAGAAGAAGCAGTAGAAGCAACTGAAGAGTAATTAATACTCGATTAGAAAAAGGGGCCTGAGTGAAAACTCAGGCCCCTTTTTTTGTATGTCTAACTCAAAGTGCGAGATACGTTCCATAAACGTCCGCATACACAGGAGGGACCAAAAGAACGTCTAACTATTCCATTGTTCTAATAGTTCTTGGCCAGTTCAGAATACCGCTTACAAGCGGCTGTCTCTTCATCAGAGTTAAGAAGCGCATCGCAACTCTGATTAGCCATTGAATTAATACAATCAGTGGCAGGCTCAATAAGCTCATGTTCGTCACCTAAATTAGCAATGCTCATATACTGACCACATATCTCATCTATCATATTTGACATCATGGCTTTCATTTCAGGTGGAAATTCTTCATTAGCACTTATCTCCTTGCCAATACACATTTTACTCTTATCACATAATTTCATGGCCGCATCGTTTAATGCCGCAGTATCCGCTAAAACACACAACGAATATCCAGTTAAAGCTAGGGCCAAAATAATTTCCATTTTATTCACCATAAGGTGTGACTCCATAGTATTTAATAGGTTGTACTAAATTTGCACAGCTATATCACATTACCGAACATATATTTAAAGTCTAGCGTTGAAAATGCAGTTTTTGGTAAGTGTCGGAAGCTATTTGGAATAAAGTTAGATTATCGTTCTTAGCGCGCGTGAGGGGTTTGTTGGCGTGCTTATTGCTGAAACATACATATAAACTATGCCAACTTAATTTAACTAAGATAAAAGCGTAAAGGAAATAACGTGCTATCGGTTTCAGGAAATTACCAGTCTCTAGGTCTTTCAACTTTACAAAATACAGCACTATCCACCCGTCTAGAGCGCTTGAGCTCTGGGTTAAGAATAAACAGCGCTGCTGACGATAGTGCCGGTCTTCAGATATCCAATAGACTTGCCTCAGAGAAAAGAGCCTACACGCAACTGAACCGTAACTTGAATGACGGTATAAGCTATGCACAAATTGCAGAGGGTGGGCTGCAAGAATCTGCCGCTATACTGCAACGAATGCGGCAATTGGCAATACAATCGCAAAACGGAATTAATAGTGTAAGTGACCGTGCCGCATTAGATAAGGAATTCCAGCAACTAAAAAACGCACTAAATGGCATTGCCTACAATACCGAAGCATTTAATCGTTTACCGCTAGTGGATGATAGCGATCTGCTTTCAGCTAACGTTCCATCTATAAGCGATACATTTACAAACGGCGTAAATCAAAGTATGACCAGCGGTTTGCGCTCTATCGCTTATATTCCCGCAGGCTCTACGAACATACAGATTAACTTAAACGACAATGGTGCTAATGACGATATTCAAGTGTTTACTGTAGACGGTAAACACTTAGCAGGCACCCCTTTGTCTGCTGGCACATGGAATAGTAACGGCATTTCAAATAGTACTTCCATTGAAAGTACGTTCTTTTTACCAACCAATGGGTATGAGCCAACAGCGAGCTATGATGACAGCAATTTGCTAACCATAGGTTCAGCAACGATAGATGGAAATAGTATTTCATTCACCGGAGATCAAAACGCAAGTGGTAACCTTAATGAAACCCTTACTATCGCTAGTAATGCTCAGCCGTTAATCATATCGGTCATTGGTTCTGGTGCCTTCAATGTAACCGCGTCATGGACGTCGCTTGGAAACGAAGGTGGAACAACCTTTACATTAGGCCCGGTAGACATTACCGCGACAAACCAACTCGGTGTTGGAACGGATTTCATTAAACTCACTAAAACACCTGCAACGCTGACTGACCTCGGTTTAGATGGCACATCACTACAGAATGAAAGCGATGCAGAAAGCGCACTCGAGCGAATAGATAGCGCTTTGCAGTCCGTAAGCGAAAGTCGAGCATTTTACGGCGCGAAAATTAATCAAATGGCATCAGCCATTAGAAACAATGCGATAGGCTTCGAAAATATAAGCCGCGCCCATTCACAAATAACGGACGCAGACTTTGCGTCAGAAACCGCACTGCTTACTCAAGCGCAAATAGTCGAACAAGCGAGTATATCTGTTCGGGCCCAAGCTAAGTCTAGCGATGAGCAGGTATTGGGGTTGTTGAATGACACAGTTAGTCAAAGCGCATGAATAAAGGGGTCAGAGTCTGAGGTATCCCCACAAATAATATTGCGATATCAATAAGATAAAAAAGATAGGAACATTCATGACGTTTGGTGATCAGATCAATCGCCAAACTTCACTGAGGCCAAACAGTCATGAATGCCCTATCTATTGTGAACAAAGTCGTATCGCTTGTCAGCTATAAAATGCATAAAACTCGTCGGAATGCAGTAACGGCGTGCGTTAAGAGCCTGCTCAACGGAAGCGCTGCAACCGTAACC